>Ga0307380_10010451_pt1 | contig 11695 bp, 12 predicted proteins | sample UN3MG_FD_202239 | JGI IMG/M metagenome (GOLD analysis project Ga0307380, IMG submission 202239) | Soil microbial communities from Risofladan, Vaasa, Finland - UN-3 | ecosystem: Environmental > Terrestrial > Soil > Coastal area > Acid sulfate soil | place: Finland: Risofladan, Vaasa | collected... | reverse complement strand
TCCTGTCTCCTGTCTTGCAATCAATGTGATGAATCAGCACTATTGCCCTTGGCCGGTCATATAATCGGAGTTGAAAGATATAAAGCACCTCGTCTCAGATATCAAGCCTGAGAATCAAAAGCCTCAACGTCGCGTCAACATGCACAAACAGGGTCGCTGTTGAGTATTGCGCTGTTATGTTGGTGTCCGACAAGATTAAAAAACGAGGTTGACTATCATGGTGTCAGTAGTGAGTCGGACTGGGTGACGCAGACGGTGGATGGACTGCTTTGCCTGTCCGTCAAATGGGGAGGGGGAGTCTATGCTAACCGGGAAGCATGCAGAGGTATCCATCAGCAGTATGAACGCACATGAAGACGTGACCCGCGGGGTGAGATGTTGATTTTCAAGCATCACTGTGGGGCACCATCGGATCACGTTGTGAAGTACGTGCGAGGAAGGCAAGCGATTGAGGGCAAAGGGCTGGACTTTCTCTACCTGCCTTGCATCACGAAGGTAGTGAGCGTTCCCACGCATTCTCTTGATGCGCGCTTCACATTCGAAGGGCGGACCTCTGACTTTCAACCCGTTCGCATCAAGGGTGATCTTGTATACAGAATCACGGCGCCAAGGAAAGCGGCGGCGCTCCTGGACTTCACCGTGCGGCAGATGGACAATGGGGGACGAGACAGCCAGCACACGATCCTTAGGAGACGGGTTCTTGGCGTCGCCAGGAGTGTGATGCTCGACGAACTGAATGGCATGGCGGTCAAGAAGGCTCTGTCCGCATCCCCACAGATAGGCAAATCGGTGAAGATAAGGATGAGTCATTCCAGACAACTCAATGACCTGGGAGTGAGTATCATCTCGGTCAACATCGCCGGCATAGAATGTCCCGAACACGTCACCGAAGCCATCGAGGCAGAGAGCCTGAGATCGTCCGTTCTTGCCAGTCAATCAGCGGGAAATATGCTCGTGATGACTCGGTCAGGTGGGTCTTCGGAACATAGAACAGAGCTGGAGGAAGGGGCCCCCACACCATCTATAGAGTGCACGGACAGCTGCCCGTTCAGACATATCTGCGGAGACTACATGAGGAATGCAAGGGGTGGCAGGGCGTGGTGCACGCTCTTCCACGAATTCTCTACTTGATCAGGTGCGACATCTGCTCATATCCTCAATTCATCGGAAAAAGCAGCCTTGATGGTTACCATCCCATCCTCCATCGAGAAGTAGGCCGACCTGCCCCTGTCTCCCCCGACCTCTTGCGCGACGACTCTGATCCCCATCTCCATCAGCGTCTTCCTTGACTGGGCCAGATTATCCTTGCCTATGTCTGACATGGAGATGTCGAGGTTCTTGAACATCTGCGCACCTCCGACAAGTTTCGCGCGGACCCTCCTCCTGTCGGCCCCCCGTTCGACGAGCTTGGTGAGAAGCAGTCGGATCCCAGTGTCAGCATATTTGGCATCGGGAGAACGCCCGTTGGGAGCTTTCGGCAAGAGTATGTGGGCAACTCCGCCGATTTTAGCGTTAGGGTCGTACAGAAACACAGCCACACAGGACCCGAGGCCGAGGCAACAGAGGTTATCGGGCGCCTTAACGACCGCGTACTGTGCTATGCCTATCAGCTGCGCATCCGTCATCCGGTCGAATCTCCCATCTTCTCCATAATCGTCTCGAGCATCTTGTTCTCAGGGAGCATCAGGAAGTACCCTTCGAACACTTTGTCCACTCCTTTGAATACGGTGTGGACCGCGATGACATGGTCGACGGTCGCCCCGAGCGTCGCCAACGGTATATCGAGAACCGCACCCAGAAGGTCGACTGTTGCTCCGGGAGGAGCGGGTATGAGGTCGGTGTCTATCATTTTGGAGACGGCTACGAGATACCAGCAGAGGCAGATGTTGCCAACCTCGCAGATGGCGGAAGTCTGTATCTGTGACAGGTCAGACAGTTTCGTATCCTCATTGGACAGGTGTCGCACTAGTGTTCTGGCTGATTCATGGGGGAATACGACGAGGACTCCGCTGCGAAGGTCTCCGCAGAGCTGCGTGTATGTGCCTGCGACAACTTGATCCTCGCCTCCGAGCCATTCCGCCATCTCGGAAATCGGCAGAAGCGTGCACGAAGTGACCTCGTTCACGAGTTCCATGTCCAGCAGGGACGCGAGCGCCGTTGCTGCGTTTCCCGCGCCAATATTGGCGAATTCACGGATTATCTCAAGCGCCCTGTTTGCGTCATCCTCTGCCATATGTCTCACGCCTCCAATATCGAGTCGATGTCTAATATCAGCGCTATCTTGCCGCTCCCGAGGATCGTCCCCCCCGATATGCCTCTCACCCTGCGGAGGTGTCTGTCGAGCGACTTAACCACTATTTGCTGATGGATCATCAGCTCATCGACCGCCAGTGCGGCCCTTCTTTCTCTGCTTTGGACGATGAGGGCGTTCAGAATGGTCTGTTTTCCCACCTCGTCGATTCCGAAGAATGTCCTCATCCGTATGAGCGGTATCACCTCCCCTCTGAGCTGCACGACTTCGCGGGTGCGTATCTTCTTGATGTCTGACGCTTCGAATCGGTGCGATTCAGATATCATGCCCATGGGTACAGCGTAGGTCTGGTCCGCTATCGAGACGAGCATAGCGTCGATGATCGCGAGCGTGAAGGGCAGCCACAGGGAGAAGGTCGTCCCCGCCCCTTTGGACGAACTGATCATCACAGTGCCACCTAGGTCTTCCGCGCCCTTCCGCACTATGTCCAGGCCGACGCCTCGGCCTGACACTTGCGACACCTCTTCCTTGGTCGAGAACCCCGCCTGGAAGAGCAGGTCGAGGAGGTCCCGTGCCAACGCGGTGTCTGCTTGTTCACGGGTCATCAGCCCCTTATCGACAGCTTTGTCGCGGATTCTGTCGTAGTCTATTCCACGCCCGTCGTCGGAGATTTCGATGAGCACATGGTCCTGCTGCTTGGATGCCACTATGCGTATGTGGCCGCGTGACCTCTTCTTCACTTCCTTACGCTCGTCCAGTGTCTCTATGCCATGGTCTACGCAGTTTCGCAGTATGTGCATTATCGGGTCGCTGATCCTGTCTATGACAGTTCTATCGAGTTCTATGTTCCCACCATCGACGGTGAACTCGACCTCCTTGGCCTGACTCTTGGCGATGTCTCTAATCATCCGTGGGAACCGCGCCATGACGGTCTCGAGCGGGATCATGCGAATGCCGAGCACCTTGGACTGTATCTCGGACGTGAGCTTGTCTATATGGTCGGTGATATCTGCCAGGTCAGTGTCGCCATGTAATGAGGTCTTCTCGACGAGCCTGCTCCTGGCTATCACGAGCTCGCTGACGTCGTCCAGGAGCTCATCGAGCTTGTTCATTCCGACCTTTATTGTCTGCGCAGCCGAGGTGTCGATGGCCTGAGCGGGCCTGGTCGTTGCCGCTACAACGCTCTTCCATTTGTCAACAGGCTGGTCCTCAAGTCCCACCTTCACCTCATCTATGTCGAGCATCGCTGCGATTCTTCTGACCGTCTCATCGAAAGCCTTCTCCGGCTCAACGATGACCGTCAACTCCTCGAACACGAGCTCCTGATCGATATCCTCCTCTGATGGAGTCGATTTGATGATTGTGGCGGTCCTTGAGATATCCTTCAGTATGACGAACGCCCTCGCGGCTGGGAATGAACACCGTCGGGCAAATCGGATGAATATCGCTGACCTCTTCGTCGGAACAGGTATCGTGTCGATCTTCTTCGTGTCCTTCTTGGGCTTGGATGCCTTCTTGGCTGGTTTACCCGCGTTGGTCCTGCTTGCGACATTCCTAAGCTCATCTGCAAGGCCTGGAACTTTCTGGGCCTGCTCACCCCGTTCGACAGAGGCAATCATGTCCTCCAACGCGTCGAGCCCTTTGAATATCATCTCCGCGGTGTCTCCGGTCGGTTCGACCACGTGATTTCTTACGGCGTTGAGGAGGTCTTCAAGAGCGTGTGTTGTCTCGGTGATAGTCTCGAACCCCATCATGCCTGCCATGCCCTTGATGGTGTGACACGCGCGGAACATGACCTCGACGATGTCCTTGTCATCAGGCTTCTTCTCGAGCTCGACCATGGCCTCGTTCAGAGCTCTGAGGTATTCTCTCGATTCGTTGACGAAGAGCTTCGAATACTTGACTAGGTCGATTTCCCCAGGCATCTCTACTCCTCTAGGAACTCCACAATGCGAACAGGTATGTCCTTGAGCGGGACGACCATGTCAGCCGCGCCCGAGTCAAGGACCGCCTTTGGCATCCCGAATATCACCGAGGTCTCCTCATCCTGCACGATGACCTTTCCTCCTGCGGATTTCACCGCTTTTGCGCCGTTCGTGCCATCCATCCCCATGCCGGTCATTACCACCGCTAGGAGGCGGTCGCCGAAGCATCTTGCAGCGCTTTCGAACAACATGTCCGCAGATGGGCGTACGAATTGAACGGGTTGCGAATCGTTCAGGTTCATGATCGCTGCCTGTTCCGAGCACTGGGACAGGACCAGATGATGATTGCCAGGTGCCAAATAGGCGAACCCACGCATGGCTTTCTGATTGTCAGTTGCGACAACCGTTCTAGGTCCCTTGATCGCGTCGAGCCGTTTTGAGAAACTGTCGGAGAACATGGCCGGCAAGTGCTGCACGACGAATATTGGAGCAGGAATGTTGTGCGGGAGCCGCGAGAACACGTATTCGAGAGCTCGCGGGCCACCAGTCGATGCCGCGATGACTATTGCCTTGAACTTATGAGCCTTTGCCACCTTGGGCATTATCCGTTGCTGGTCTGTCTTGATCGGGGTCCTGGCGAGCTTGAGCGCCTCTATCTTGGCGCCGGACACGTCGCGTATCGTCCTGGCGATGGACGCCCTGTACTTGACGATATCAACCGAGATCGGGCCGCCCGGTTTCGAGATGAATTCCACGGCGCCCATCTCGAGCGCCCTCAGGGGGAGGTCGAAATCTACCTTGTCCATGGCGCTCAGCATGATCACGCGCGTCGGGCTCTCCCTCATTATCCTCTGCAGTGTCGCAAGCCCGTCCATCTTAGGCATCTGGATGTCGAGGAGCACGACATCTGGTAGCGACTCCTTGATTCTCTCTAGGGCATCAAACCCGTCCTTTGCAGTGGCGACGACCTCGAGTCCTTCCTCGAGGGCTATCATGTCTTTGAGGATGACCCTCATGTACGCGCTGTCGTCGACTATGAGGACCTTCACCTTCTTGGACATCTGCCATTCCTCAGGCGCCCATCTGTAGGACGGCGTTCACGGATTCGAGCACATCGTCGGACGTGAACGGCTTCATTATGAAGTCCAGCGCGCCCGCCTCCAGTGCTCTCATAACCGTCCTCTGGTGCCCGAGCGCCGATATCATGATTATCTTCACTCTGCCATTGACACCCTTGAGGCGTTTTACTGTCTCGATGCCATCCGTCTCAGGCATCACGATATCCATCGTGATGACGTCAGCGCCCTGTTCACTGAACACCTTGATAGCATCTTCAGAGTTCCTTGCCTCGATTACCTTGTGTCCGCCGCCTTCGAGTATGTTCCTTATCACCCTGCGCATGAATTCCGAGTCATCAACGACCAGGACGGTTGCCATCTGCATTTCCTCCTTCCTATGACTTGACTTCTTCCGATGATAGTTCAAGAATCTTAAGCGGATCCACCAGAGTGATTAGCCGCTCGCCCACCTTTGCGATGCCGATCACATATTCGGATTCTATCCCGTCGGCGACATAAGCCGGGACGGGCTCTATGGTCTCTGTCGCCAGCCTCGCGACTTCGGTGACCTCGTCAACTAGGAATCCGACAGGCGCGTCGGCAGCGTCAATGACGATTATCCTCGAGTTCTCGTCGACCTTCCTTGCATCCAGTTTGAACCGTTTGCGCAGGTCAATGACAGTCACCAGCTTTCCCCTGAGGTTCATCACGCCCTCTATGTATGATGGACTCCGATGCACCTTGGTTATGTTCTGCGTCGGGAATATCTCCTTGACAACAGATATCTCAAAAGCGAATTCCTCCTTGTCTAGTCTGAAGGCGATGTACTGTTTGCTGTCAGATTCGGGCGTCAAGACTCGTCGCCCCTGTCGTGGGAGTCTTCTCCGTCCTCATCTGTCTTACTGGGCGCATCGGACGTTCGGTCGGGCCGGGTCTCGATACGCCTGGTGCTTTCATTCAGCTTCACTGCAAGGTTGGCGATGTCCTGAGCAGACGCCGACAGCTCTTCCATTCCCGCGGCGAGCTCCTCAGAGGATGCCGAAACCTCCTCTGCCGATGCGGAGGTCTCGTTCGCTATGCTCGCCACTTCATCGAGGTTCCTCGCGAGACTCTCTGTGAGGGCCTTCTGCTGCTCGGTCGACGCGCTTATCTCCTGGACCATCGCAGCCGTCTCCTCGACGGTTGCTGCTATGTCTTCCAGAGACCTCAGCGATTCCGAGATAGTATTCGCGCTCTCGGTCACATCGTCCGAGGTGAGTTTCATCTTCTCTGATGTCTCTGTTATGTCGCTCTGTATGGAGTGCAACAATTCCTGGATCTGATCCGCGGCCTTCCTCGAGCCTTCAGCGAGCTTGCGCACTTCGTCTGCAACAACGGCGAACCCTCTGCCGTGCTCGCCAGCCCTTGCAGCCTCGATCGCCGCATTCAGGGACAAGAGGTTCGTCTGTTGAGCGATGCTGGTGATTATCATCACAATCTGTGATATCTCCTGCGACTTCTTCGACAGGTTACTCATCGAGCGGGACGTCTGCTGGACGCTCTCGAGGAGCCCGTTCATCCGCTCAAGCGAGTCGTGGATTGCTCTGCTTCCTCTCTGCGCTACGTCACTTGCGTCTCCCGACGCGCGTGCGGCGTTCTGGGCGCTCTGGACAACATCGTAGATGGCCTTTGTCTGCTCTCCGAGCATCTTGACCATCTCCTCGACCCGGACTGCTTGAGTTTCAGCGCCCTTTGAGGTCTGCCCCATTGAGTTAGAGACCTGCTGGGTTCCGTCCGTCATGTTCTTCGTTGTCTCGGCAAGAATTGTGGCGGAGTCCTTTAGGGACTTCGAAGCCATCTTGATCTCGGAGGTGATCTTGGCGAGGTGATTCTTCATCATGGTGAAGCTGTCCACGAGTGTCGCTATGTCTCCCTTTGCTTCTATGTTCATGTCGACCGAGAAATCTCCGGCAGCAATCGCTTCAGCATTCGCAGTCAGCTTCCTCAGTGGCTCGGATGTGTTCTTGATCAACATGTTCATGGAGATGACAAGGTCACCCACTTCGTCATCTGGCGGGACGATGTTCAATTCCGCCGTGAAATTGCCGTCAGCTATAACCCTTGCGCGTCTGGAGACTTCAACGATAGGCGCCGTTATTCGAGTAGATACATACAGAGTGATAGCCGCTACTAGAATCCCGACGACCGTGCCGCTTGCGATCAGGTAAGTCATGCCCTCCTTGATGGTGGTCTCAGCCCGCTCTTCCATGAGCGTGGCGGCCTCTATCGTGACGCCGATGAGGTCATCGAGGTTATCCATCATGTTCTCGAGGCTCGTCGTCGCGTTCTTCCTCGCATCGATGGACTCGTTCAGCCTGTCATCTCTCGTGTAGTTGATGGTAAGACTCGTCCAGACCTTGTAGTCACTCCAATCGTCCTCAAGGCTGTCCAATGTCGCCTGCTGGGACGTGATCAGATCCTGGCGGTCATACTCCTCGATTATCGCGGTCATGCTCTCCATGCTCTCGAAAGTGTATGTAGTTCGGAAGTCTCTGAGGAATTGGGAGAACACTGGCTGGTTGTCATATATCTCGTTGTAGTAACTGGCGGCTATTGGTGTGCCGTATTCGAGTATGTATTGTCTGAAAGAGACATCCGCAGTGAGAAGCGTGGTCTCCGCCTTGGCGATCTCAGAGACGACGACGAGGTTCTCATCATACATGGTCCTCATGTCGTTTCTCATCTTGTACATGTCAGTGAGCGATATGAGGCTCACCAAGGCGACCGGAACGAGCGCCAGAGCGAGAATGATTATCATCAGCTTGCGTGTCAGAGGTATCCTCAAAGCACCACCCTATGGACTACTGCGAGAGGCTTCAGACTCCGCAAGCTAGGCTGGAATCCCATCTCTCGTATGGATATCAAAATTGATATGGTCAATATAAAAATATGTCGTTGACAGTTCACTCTTCGATAACTGGTGTTCCTCCACTCAACATCACCTTCTCGAACCTCAGAAGTAATATCTATCCGTCGACGCATCTTGCAGGCAATGGTGGGCGAGGACGATGAGGCTTACGACCTCATTCGACGGCACCTTCTCAGGTCAAGAGGATTTGATATATCGGGATACTCTCGGGCCTTCTTAGACCGTTCCATTCGGAAGAGGGTCGGAAGGACTGATTCGAGAGGCACAGTGGAATATGTTGGACTTCTGGGGAGGAGCGACGAGGAGGTGAACGAGCTAATCTCGTGCCTGTCCGTGAACGTGACCGACTTCTTCAGAGATCCCGACGCCTTCGACGCCCTCTCTGCTCTAGTATTGCGGCCGCTGATCGCACGCAAGACCGAACTCGGCTGGAGCGCCCTTAGGATATGGAGCGCGGGATGCGCGACCGGCCAGGAGACCTACTCGCTCGCCATGTGCGTTTTGGAGGAGATGAGGAAGAGCGAAGCGAAGAAGGACCTCGTCGTCAGGATCATAGGGACGGACCTCTCGAAGGCAGCTCTGGATTTCGCCCGATCTGGAGTCTACGGTCAAAACGGTGTGAAAGGTATCCCGAGGAGGCTCTTGTCAGAGTACTTCGAAATATGCAAAGCCGGCTACGAAGCCTCCAATGCGTTGAAGAGGATCATCCGGTTCGGGAGCGGGAACCTGCTCGATCGACCGACAGGCAAGTTCTTCGACCTGATAGTCTGCAGGAACGTGGTGATATACTTCTCGAGGCCGATGCACGACAAGGTCATAGACAACTTCCACCAGGCGCTTCGGCCTGGGGGTTTTCTCATGCTCGGCAGAACTGAGACGCTCATGGGTTCTCGTCGCCAACTGTTCGAGGGAATCGACCACGAGAACAGGATATTCAGGAAGCCCGAGACGCCGACGAGGCTATCAGGCCTCTGACGCGACCGACAATGGAGTGTCTGACAGCGCGTCCATAATGCCCTCTTGAATGACCGTCAGTTGCTCCTCGCCCATTGAGCTGAAATCGTAAGTGCCAGGCACCTCAACGTCCTTCATGAACCCCTCTATTGCGGAGTAGTTTTCCGACATCTCTCTCCTAAGGAACTGCTGTATGCGGTCTATCTCGTTGACGGACAACTCCCTCGCCATAATCTGTGCGAGAGTAACACCATCATGTTCTGCCTGGCTCACCAATCTATCTAATACTGCCTGCATCGCATTCGCCCCGTCTTGTCGTATGACAATCGTCAGACACAACACGTTGTGCGCGATATTTATATTTTCCCGCGAGGCTATTCCACCATATCGAGCCAAGATTTGTACTTCGAATCCTTGGCTGTTATGATGTCGCTGTACTTGGCCTGCAGGCTCTTGGTGATGGGGCCAGGTCTGCCATCGCCGACCAGCCTTCGGTCAACTTCCCTTATAGGAGTGACCTCGGCGGCCGACCCCGTGAAGAACAACTCATCGGCGAGGAACAGCTCGCCTCTTGTGAGATTCCGCTCCGCGACATCGTAACCCATGTCCTTCGCCAAACGCATCACTGAATCCCTGGTGATGCCAGGGAGGATTCCGACGCTTAGAGGTGGTGTGACGACCGTGCCCGCCCTTACAGCGAATATGTTCTCGCCGGAGCCTTCAGCCACCATGCCATGCTCGTTAAGGAGGACCGCCTCGTCAAAGCCGTTCTGCTTCGCCTCCATGACCGCGAGGGCGCTGTTGACATAGTTGCCGCATATCTTCGCGGTTGCTGGCACCGAGGACCCGGACACGCGTCTCCACGATGATGTGTGGACGCGTATGCCGTTCTTGATTCCGTCCTCTCCGAGATATGCTCCGAGCGGAAAGGCGATAACGAAAGTGTCGACCGGATATCCTATCGGGTTGACCCCTATGCCCGAGACTCCGAAGAGTGATATCGGCCTGATGTAGCATGATCTGAGGGCGTTGACCTTGACGACTTCTCTCGTAGCAGAGCATAGCTCGTCGACAGTGTGCGGTATCGCCATGTTGATGGACTTCGCGGAGGAGTGGAGTCTGACCATGTGGTCCTTCAGTCGGAACACGGCCGGGCCGTCCTGAGTATCATAACACCTGATCCCCTCGAAAACGGCTGTTCCGTAGTGAAGCCCATGGCTGAGTGCATGGACGGTTGCGTCCTTCCAGGCTATCATCTTCCCGTTCTTCCACACTGACTCTGGTGGCTGGATCTGCATGTCCTCATCTCCCTTCGATGTTGGGTTCGCCGGATGTGACGGAGTTCATTAGCGTTCCGATCCCGTCCAGTTCAACCTCGACGATGTCCCCCACTTTCATGGGAGAGATGCCCGATGGCGTTCCTGTTGCGATCACGTCTCCAGGCTCGAGCGTCATGATCCGGGATATGTATTCCACAATGGCGGCATCATCGAAAACCCTGTCGCTCATCTCCGCGTTCTGGACCTCTCGCCCGTTCAGTCGTGTTCTAACACGGGAGGGGGCGCTCTGTGATATGAACGGTCCCATCGGTGCAAAAGTGTCGAAACCCTTGGCCCTAGTCCAGTCGGGGTCCCCCTTCTGGAGGTCTCTGGCCGTCACGTCGTTGAAACACGTGAACCCGAATATCGCGTCGGCGCCGTTGGAGATGCATCTGGCCCTCTTCCCCAATATCAGGGCGGATTCACCCTCGTAGTCCACCCGCCCAGACATCGCTGGTAGCACAATGTCGTCGCCCTGTCCGATCACCGCGGAGGCTGGCTTGGAAAATATTATGGGTGCTGAGGGGGTCTCCCATTCCATCTCTGTGATGTGGCTCCTGTAGTTCAGGCCTATACATACGATCTTGCCTGGCTTGTCGACTGGCGCTAGGATCCGGAGGTCATCGACACGATGCGTCCTGCCCGTGAGCCTAGCCCGGTCTGCAATCACATCGGTCATCCTGGATGTGTCCATCTCGATGACTTCGGAGCCGTCGGTCTTGCCGACGAACTCCTTCTCACCGGAGCGGAACCTGCCAAACAACTCCACTTGACTCGACATCTACTTCACTTGAACATCTTGCGTATCGACTTGCCCACTGACTCTATATTGGAGTTCGCGGCCTCCTTGCGGAGCTTCGACAGTTTTGGCATTCCCGCTTCGTATTCGGCGACCCACTCCCTTGCGAAGGCCCCTGATCGTATGTCCGCCAGTATCTTCTTCATGGCCTTATCCGTCGCGGGGTCGATGATTTTCGCGCCCCTCGTCCGTCCGCCGTATTCGGCGGTGTTGGAGACATTCTTCCACATGCCCTCGATCCCGCCCTTCTGGACGAGGTCGATTATGAGCTTGAGTTCGTGAAGCACCTCGAAGTAGGCAATCTCCGGCTGGTAGCCGCTCTTGACCAGGAAGTCGAAGGAGGACCGGACCAGTTCGCTCGCGCCTCCGCACAGGGTCACCTGCTCTCCGAAGAGGTCGGTCTCCGTCTCTTCCTCGAAGGTGGTCTCGATGACCCCCCTGGTCGTCGCGCCCAACCCTTTGGCTATGGCGAGCGCGGTCT
>Ga0307380_10010450_pt1 | contig 11696 bp, 13 predicted proteins | sample UN3MG_FD_202239 | JGI IMG/M metagenome (GOLD analysis project Ga0307380, IMG submission 202239) | Soil microbial communities from Risofladan, Vaasa, Finland - UN-3 | ecosystem: Environmental > Terrestrial > Soil > Coastal area > Acid sulfate soil | place: Finland: Risofladan, Vaasa | collected... | reverse complement strand
CCCCAACGCCACCAACGCGCCAAGGCAGATCAGCCCGATGGTTACCCATTTAATTACTTCCATCATTTTTCTTATCCACTCCTACACGAACCATACGAAGATCACCATACCAAGCCCGATGATAAGGCTCAACAGCTTCAACTTCCAGCCAGGGAGCAACAACACCCCAGCGAATGTTATTAAAAGGAAAAAAGCAGAAATAAAAATCTGAATAATGAATACGATACCAGGGATCCAGGACAACGCACCGATCTGCCTCCCGATCCAATCAGCCACAATACTCAACACCACCATCGGCAGATCCATCTTAAACGCCCCCAAGCGCGCCAAACAAACCCAATGCTGACACATTATACATCGCATGAAACGCGATAGAAGCACCAATGTTAAAACGAATATACAATAGATTCATGATCACGCCCAACACAAAAGCCACGCCAGTCACAGTCAGATCACCCTGATACGCAGCGTAATGAAACAACGCGAAAACCAGGCTCGTCACCAGAATCCCCAGCACCACGTTCACCTTGGCAAGCCACGGATAAATAGTACCCCGGAAGATCGTCTCCTCAGAAGTACCCACGATCAACACCTGAAACACAAACACCTGCAACAACAGACCACGGGACAACGATGGCACATTCGTGAACCACACGCCAGTCACACGCAGAAGGAAGAACACGACAAAGAAGAAAATAAAAGCGAAACAGAAAGTCACCAGCTGCTTACTCAAACTAATCTTATCATCCATCCGATACTTCAACCGAAAAGGAATAGAAGCCATACCAAACGCGGTCACACCCACCAGATAAATCAACGTCTGATTAGACTCCGCAACACCCCACTCAGAAAAGATCGCGCCCCCGTTCACATACAAATAAAAAGTAACCAGAACGTAACACGGGAACAACGCGAAAAAATACTTGAAATTCTTTACATTAAACTTGTTAGAAGATTCATTGACCAGGATGGTTTCAGCCATGCATCAGCCCAAAAAAAAAATAAAGAAAGAGGGGGATACTTCCCCTTCACTAGGTATAGACCGATGTCACGAAGATCTGCAGAACCCAGCTCTCCTGACCAGATCCGAACTGGAACGTGACCGGGATGCTCTTACTGGTACCAGCAGGCAGCTTTGAGATACCAAGATCATTGAAGTTCTCAGTAAGGTTCAGAACAGTGGTCGCTCCCTGAAGCACCGTTATCTGCTTCGTCAGACGCGTGGCACTCAACGTCGCACCAACACCAGTGGACCAGTTGATATAAGCCTGTTGACTCACCGGCTCCTTAAGGATCAAAGCATACTGAGTACCATCAGTCGTACTGGTGATACAGTTACCAGGATCAGTCGCACTCGCAGTCAGAGTCGCAGAGGTCGTCAGAGTAGTCGCACCATTCGGGATACCCAGCTGACACGCGAAACTAATAGTCGGAGCGACAAACGCCAACGCATTATACCCACGGACACACATAAGACCAGAGGTGGAGTTAACAGAGCATTGGACAGTTATGATACGGTTAGTAGGATCAATGGTCGTACAGTTACCATTCGCCGTGGCGGTAATAGTCCAGGTCACATCAGGAGTGTTCACGGTAAGGCTCGTGGTATCAGAAAGACCAGTGTTACTGGAAAATGAGACCACGGATAAAATAATCATGATCGCAGCAAGAACAACAAAAGGAACAGATGCCTTGCCAAGGGAAGCTTTCTTACCTGTCGCTTTCATAACCAGAACAGCAACAAGGCCGAACAGGATAGCGAAACCCAGGAACCAATAACCGATCCCATACCCCATCAGAACAGTCGTGTCATTCATAGATGTCGCACTAGCGACAGACGCACCAGCCCCTAGCAACACAACAAGCGTCGCCAACATCACAAAAATTTTGTTTTGTTTCATGTCCATTACCTACGGTAATTTTTATCTATTAACATAACGTATCAGATCATCGGTTTATTAATATGAGAAAAATTATAATTTTCTAGAATCGTGAAAGCTTAAATACTAGAACAAAACAAAAAAAAGATATAAATATTGACATGGCTCTGTTGATCAACAAAAAACGTCTAAACTCTCTCGAAGAGCGTTGATCAGATCCTGGCGGGATCCGGAGATCTCCAGCTGGATCAACACGAAAAAAAATAAAAATCAATGTAATACAAACTGTAAGACAAAACGTAAGACAATATTTTTTAAACATGTAAGACAAATTGTAAGACAAGCTGTCATACAGATTTTGACGTACCTCATAAGTACAAGACCTGTACCGGATGCGTACCAGTTCTTCCACGGAAACGTACCATGGTACACCATCCAATATATAGTCAAGTATATACCGCAAGGAATATACCGCAAGGTATAGGGCCCAAAGACCTGGGCCGCCCAAGACCTGGGCCTGCTGATCATCCAATCAAATATATTATTTAATTAAACAATTGTTTTCTTTCTTCGATCAATCCCACCAGGTCCACACAAGAAGAGAAGAGCCTCACACACATCAGACGAATAAAATAGATGGATGACAATATTATCATCATCTTATTGCTATTTTTAGTAGTAGTAGTTTTTAATAATCAATGCGGAGTTTTTTTGACCCCAAAACCTTTGCCACCTTTACAATCACCCATACCCCATCTGCATACATTGGAATTGATTGGGTAGGCTTACGATAGGCCCTCATTACTGAAACAAGGACTGGCGTCAAAAAAAAGCAAAGTCCAGGAGCGAATCTTCAAAGAATCACGGTTTAGTTCTTACCAATCAACTATATTTTTATCTAATAAATAATATATTATTAATAGAAACTAATCCTTCAAATCCCGTCTGATATTACCAATATACGAGATATCGCACTTAACACCTTTTCCTTTCAAGAGTGCACGAATCTCCTTATCATCCGCATCAGGATTGCTCGCAAGGATATCCTCGATACGCCCCCGTATAGTATATTTCCCCTCCTGTGTTTTATTCTCCGATAGAAGTTCATCCAAGATTCTTGGTATTTCTTTGCGGATTTTCAACGAGTTTAACTTCGATACCTTGTTGATGAAACTTTCCATATTAATGTCCCATTCCATCCCACCAGGTGCGATGCTATCGAAAGGATATCTGCTAGGGGGCACGTCAGTCCATGTATCAATAGGAGGGATATTCTCATCGTCACCAGGCTCATAAAAGAAAATCTCAACAGTCCGTCTCTCATCAGATAATTTATGAACCCTCAACTCATGATATGGCAATTCTCCTTTAAACATGCTTGCAAGCTTGGATTTAATTTGAATGATTAGCACCAGGGAGGAATCCAATTTACCTATTTGAGTTGTAAAACCCTCCAGCCAGCGTACACTTCTGCTTGTAGACATTTTGGAGGACGCATAAAAAATCGCCTCATCCAAAATCGTGATGTTCTTGCGGGTCGAATATAATCCTTTGATGAGCTCGCTCGCCTTCGTCACTATATGGACTTGTTTAGGAACTGGGATGTAATAGTCTCTTGGCTGTTTTAAAAGTCCTTCTTTTATCGCTTGATCTATTTCGTTCTCCTCGAAGAAAAGATTATTTGTATAAATATGATACCCTTTTGGTAATGCTTCTCCAATGAGATTCCACGCCTCATTAGTTTTTCCCATCCTCATCGCAGCAGTAATGAGCATCAGCTGCCCAGGGCTTAGTGTTGCTTCTATGAATCCACATTTCTCAGTAACATTTTCTGCTGTTTCTTCTTCAATCCCTTCATCTTCCGCTTCATCGTAACCGATCTCCTCACCAAAATCCTGGCCCTCACCATCTGACATTGCCGTACCCCGAGCTCTTCTTCTTTTTCTCTTCAAGATCGTCCATTAATGCCAATTGTGAAAGATTTGTGAATACTGATGTCTTTTTTGCAAATTCGGGAAGGATTTCATAGATTATATATCGTCTCCATCGTTCACTAGTGGCCAGATTTTTATTATGTTTATAAGCTGTATATATCTGCCCCATCAATATTTGTAAAATCTCCTTATTGTCAGAAAAGAATGTGAGACAATAATATGTCCATGCGGTACAAACAGCACCAATATCTATATCTTTTATTATTTTTGTTGGATAGAGAGGACGGATGATTTTTCCCTTAAAATTTCTACCGACAGCTTGTGTAAGATAACGAATCATTCTCGCTGTTTTTGCTTTTTCTTGATCTCTATAGCCTTCATGGTAAAGCGGCATTATTTTTTACTTCCTAAACTTTTTGGTCTTCATTTTCATCTGAAAGGAACTCTTCTTTCAATTGTTCTTTCAAAATGTCCGTTGGTGATGGTAACTTTGATATTATTTTGTATTTTATGAGAAAATGATAAATCTTACTATCAATTTCTCTTAAATCTGAGAGATAAGTCGAGTACTGATTCTCCTTGAAAGATTCTTTTGACTCATTAAACAATTCTGGTGGGAATGTATGAGAACCTCCATCATCAGCTGTAAGTGTGACTGCCAGATGTGCTTTAGATGCGGGATCAGCCCAACCATACTTTTCTGTCACTTCTTTCGGTATCTTCACTTTTTCTACGGCACAAGCCTCTCCGTAAAGCTTTTTTATTTTCTCTGAATCTTCTGATTTTGGATCATCCGGTAGTTCTTCCTTCCCAGTTTTTATCAATTTAATAAGATTATTATATTCATCTTTTGGACCGACTATTTCTTTATTAAGGCAATGCATATAAATTTCATGGTTTGATTTCCCGATAAATTCCTCTTTTTTAAGGACATAGAGAGGATTCTTGGTTTTTTTAGTCCCCTCATCAAGCCCATCGTTGTCTTCATCCATTTAGATCACCTGGAAAACAAGTTTAAGAACCAGCAAGAAGACGACACTAACGATCAGGATCGGCTTCCATTGCTTCAGAATTGTTTTGCTGTTCTCCATGAGTTGTTTCTTGATCTGAGCGTATTGCTGTTTATGTCGCTCATGGTGCTGTTCGCGTTCTTCATCGGAATCATCCATGGTAATAATCTCCGGGTCGCGCAGGTCAGGCATTCCGGCCCTCTTGAACTCATCCCAGATGGTTTTCTTCACGCTCGTCTGGTCCTCAACGATGATATCGATTCGCTCCTCTGGTTGCTGGCAGGATAGACATGTTATCTTCATCTGCCGCCCTCCAGCTTCCAGATCCTCGTTCTTCAGAGAATGATCGGTGCAGCGTTTCTCCTTACTGCAATAAATGGGTAACGTAATCATGATTCATCCTCATTGTCGCTATTCTTCTGTTTCAACTGGGTCGCATAAATGACTTCTTTCTTGCTGAAATCCTTATCTTTCTGCGCCGAGCTGATGAAACGGTTCTGCCGCTGTTCGTAGAACGTGGACTCCTCGTTCTGCAGCTTCGATTTTCGCTCTATCGCTGCGTTTATCGGCGTGAGGCTGCCATCGATCCTGGATGTATTGCCATAGTAGAACGGCGTCGTCTCAAAATTCATCCGGCCTTTTGTCTCAAGTAGCCCACCGCTAGAGTTTAATGAAACTAGGTAATCCTGCACGTATAACGGCAGCCGGTTGAACGGCGTTTTATCCAGATGAGCAAGGCAAACGTAATTATGCCCGACCTCCATCAGATATATCGCGGGGAAGATAAGCACCGGGTGGTCTTTTGCACCCCGCAGGTACAGCTCCCAGGCCTGTATACCCCCGAGGAGACATACTTTTAATGTCTCGCTGAAAGGATTCTTATTGACAGGGTTGCTCGTCGACTCCTGCCAGGGGAGGTCTTTCAGATCCGCCGGCCGTATGCTGTAATGCCCCTCGTTGAAGATGAAATGCTCAGTCCTCAGTCTCATCGCGTCCGCTATCAGAATGATGATGATGAAAAAGACGAATACCGGCGGCCCGAGGACAAGCGCGGTCGGAATGTTCAGGGTGACGTCCCACCAGTATATCGTGGCGATCACTATCCCGAGTCCCAGGAGTATGAAAAGGATCGTTCGTGTCTTTGAGTCCATGGCTTCTCACTTCTTCTAACTCAATAATTTATCAATGGATCCATGGATCTTGTCAAGGTCAGCCTTCCGGTGATTGCTACTCACAAGGGTCTTCTCGACCCTTGGTTCCGCCGTAGACTCCATTGCAGCTTTCTTGCTGTTGGTGACGTCATCGTTCTTCACCACGGTGAACCTGTCGATCTTCTCCGACGTTGGACCATACCCGCTCTCGATCTTCCGTATACGCCTGTCTTCCTTCGGGTTGAACCAGCGTAATCTCTTCGCAATATACAATACCAGGATGCAGCAGAACGCTATCAACGGCCCTATGATGATGGTTATACGAAATATCAGGTCATCCGCGTTCTTCTTACCCCACGCAGAGACTCTTGCTGAATTATTATCAATAGAAGCATTCAGACTCATCCATATGAATTGATGATTTAGCGTAGAATAGTTACTCGACCAGTTACTCAACGAAGCATTCCAGTCAGCGGCAGACACATTCATCAGAAGAGTAAGGTTCCCCATCGACATGTTCATCCTGCCCAGCTCGCCCAGCGTCTTATTATACAACATCGTGAGGTTAACATACGGCACAAACAAAGGATTCGGAGGCACAGTCACGTTATGATAATCAATGAACAGCCGATACACCTGGCCCATACTATCCTGGAACAACGAAGGCTTACTATCGTTCCTGAACGTATAATCAATCGGTATACCCAGGCTTTGGATATAGTACACCGTGCTGTTCGTCAGAGGATTAAAACCCAGCTTCTGAAAAGCGACGTCATTCACCACTGGCGTGTAGATAAGACTCAGGTTCACATCATACGACCTGTTGATCATGATGTTCTGGAAACCACCATACCTGATGGTCCCGATGTCGATCACTCCTGAGTCTGCCTGCGTGGACGGCAGCACCATAAAAGCTGTCAGGCCCACAAAAAACAATACGATTATTTTCCTATACATACGTTCCATACTCCAGTTTAAAACTCAGCCCCTAAAAAATTCTTCATAGATTTTCTCAATTCATCTTTAATGCCTGCATCCATGGATACGACAACATCATTGATCGCTGCTTTCTCCATCATGCCTTTCTTATCGAAGGATGAAACAACATAAAGAATCGCATCCATCATCTCGTTCTTGAAACTCAAAGGATCACGATGATGCCGGTCTGCCATTGAAAATAAAACCTCACATACCGCGATCCACTGATTTACCATATCAATATTCTCTGATTTCGGTATACTATACCTCGTGCAGATCAAATCATACTTCAGCTTTTTATCAGAGGGGATATGCCCTATAGTGATTGTTTTTGACTTTCCACATATCCGTTCATAAACAATCTGCGCCACCAGCTTGCTCTCGCCTTTATCCGTCCCTTCAATATCCTTATCCACCGTTTCATTCATGACGAATTACTCCAGTCTTTCACAAACCGTTTCTTCCTGCGGATAGTTATCCTCATCTTTTCATCTCCTCGGTCTTGTAGAATATCTTTTTCCGCCAGCCTCTGGAGACATGAAACACCGCGTCAAAGCTGACAGCACCCAGGAATAATACGATTATTACGAGTGCAGCCTGTCCTAACACCGGGAACGAATTGAACCATGAATGGAACCTGCTGGTGAACGTCTCATTCACCTGGGACGGCTGCACCTGAATGGTGCTTGCTGTCGATGCTGAGCCTGTGGTACGGACCAGACGAGAGTATTCACTGGTCAACCCCGCGCTGTTCTTCGCCTGCAGCGTCACGCGATACTCGCCCTCATGGTCCACGGTGAACATCTGGGTAAAACCAGGGGAGTTCGGTATCCAACCAGTGTTTCCAATGACCGTGGTACCGTCACCAGGCGCGATAATCCACTGATAATACGCCACGTCGGTCAATGATGGAGTAAGATATATGCTGCAGCCTTTCACAGAATAACTGAAAGAACAGACAGGGGCCGCTGATGCTGGAGTATAAACAAGGAGCATACAGCAGAATAGGAGTAGGATGTAGAGTAGTGCCATCGGTTTACCCAACGTGTTCTTCAAACAGATTAACTCCTTACGAACCGTTCTCTAAATTACTAGTTGCATCAAACTTCACACCAGTACCATTACTAGCGGCAAGATAACCATCGACACCACCCCAGAAGACATTACCAGAAATCAAGGTATTATTACAATACAGCAAATGACACGCTTCATCATCAGCATAAATAATATTATCACTGACAGAAGCATTCGTTAGATTGTAATGGCTTGAATCACCGTTCAAATATAAACCCTTGTCAACATTAGCAAAACCACCGTTCAACACAATGTTATTATGTATCATTATATTTTTTGCTGTCATGGTCGCAGCTGGCTTGCAGAGCAACATACCATACATAAGTGACGTGGGGTTCTGAGTCCACTTAAAACGGTTCCCTGAAATATACAGTCCATCAACTGCATTCGTAGTATATATGACAGCGTGATACTGGTCTTCTAAACAGCAGTTGAGAAATGTGTTGTCCGTTATCCGTATGTTTTTAACAGCACCCATCGAATAAAACGCAGCAGCCTTGATATCTTTGATTACACAGTTCTCTATATTTATGTTAGAAGTACCGCCAAGTGCTGATATAACACACGACAATGATGATCCCCCTCTATAGTTCCCGTCTATCGTCAAATCCCGCAACGTAAAATTACATCTTGGATTCATATAAAACATGCTTGAAAGAGAATCACCTGCCTCGACCTGGATGATAACAGAATCCTTGCTTTCACCCATTATTATCGTATTATTTATCCCAGGACTACTGATTGCTGTCCCATCACCCCAGTTATACGTTCCTTTCTTTAACATGATGCTTCTTGCGTTACCCCAACCTGGTGTCATCGTATAATACAGCAGAAGACGAAAATTAGATTGATTGTATCTCACTAAATTATCTGAGCATCTTTTCGCAACATAATAGCCCCCCTCTTTAGATATCACATATTCATATGGTCGATTATCATACCATGCACCTGTCGTCTCTTTTCTCATCAATGTATACAAACCTTCGTCCTTAAAATCCTCTGAAACAGCTGAATCTATCTTAGTGTCCTCTGCTTCAGGTCCGATCCACCAAGTATACTGAGGGTCATCCGCATATACCCAATCCCAGACCAGACAATTGGTGAACGTGTTACCAACACCACTTATGTTTTTAAATCCATAAATGGGTTCAGTGTATCCTGCATTTGGGTCTGGTACTGGACCAACAACCTGTGTTTTTATGTTCGTAAAATCATTACGGTTAAAACTATCACCATATGGATCGAAGAAAGTAACAGCCTCAACATGACGGTCTATCATTATATCCTGAAAGACACATCCATTTGCCCAGGCTCCCGAATGCGCTGATGAAAGATTAATACCGCCATAACATCCATACATCCTTATATTTCTGAAAACACAGAAAGCGATATCACTATCACTCTGCATCTCAATATGAATACCTGTCCAATTATGTTGCGCTGAATAAGTAGTTGATTCAACAATATTAATATTCTCAAAAAGATTCCCCCGTATGTGGTCAAACCAGCCATCACCAGAAATAAGTATAACATGAATTATCGGTTCATGTTGATATGCTCCTGAGCCATATGTATATACATTCGCGTTTCTCACCTGTGCATTCCGTGTGTCAGTCAAGTTAATGAAAGAAACATCAGCACCAAGAGTCACACGATTCCCTTGGAAATCCACTATAACACCATCGTTGCTGTCAAGGAGTAAACCTGTCGTCAAAGTAACATCACTACCTACCCAAACAGTACCATATGTTCCAATATCGTTTATCGCCAGCTGAACATTTGCTCCTGTCGCAGCCCACCAATGACCAAGGCTGTTGCTGATGACGGTATCGTTATGCCCTGGTGATGTTGTCGTATTCCATGCATCGGATTTCGCAGCAACCAAAGCACTTGTCGCATTCCATTTCGATGCATACGCGTTCACGATATTGTAACTGGTATTCCAGTTCGCCATCCTGGATGACACCACTGCTTTTGTGTTATTCCACCCAGGCCCATTAGTAAACAGCACTGATTTAGTATTGTTCCAGAGCAAACCATACGTCACAAGATTAGATGCTGAAGCATTCCAAACTGCTCGTTTCGCGGTGACAACATCAGCCGTACTGTTCCATGCCGCGCTCTTCGCAGAAACAACAGCACGAGTACTATTCCACAGAGGACTACAGGATGATAACAAAGAACGGGTCGCATTCCACAACGGGGCACTCGTCAAAAGAGTAGTCCTAGAAGCATTCCAGATAAGACCATACGAAACAAGATTAGAGCTCGTCGCATTCCATTTCCCTTTAAAGGAATTAACGATACCTACACCAGAATCCCATTTACTGGAATTATACCCCGACATGTTAATCAAAGCAACAGACCAGGGATTATTCAGAATAGCAGTATTCAACCCATGACCCTGCGGAAGCATCACCCAGCCGCCATGAGAGACATTACAGTCCCATACCGCCCGTTGAAGATGAGCCTGCGTGACAGACGAATAATTCCCCATGCTGTTACTGATCTGCAACAATGCCGTGTCACTACCATCATTTATCGTCCGGCTCCCTGCGTTTGTCGCAAGAAGCATAATGATTACCATCCCGACTGCTACGCCTGCCTTCGTATTCAGATTAAAAAACTTCTTCATTTCTCCCTCACCACTCCTTTTTTTCTTAACAAAATAACAAGGACAGCGGCACCCGCCATCATAAAAACAAACTCGAATCCAGGGATACCCTTATGACCATTGGAAACCAAGGACATGTTCACCGTCAGTTTCTGACTATCGTTGAAACGAACAGACCAGCTCACATCAACATACCCTTTCGCGCTCACACGCAGCGTATACGGATAATACGTCCCCAAGAGGAAATAGAACACGACCTCGCCGTTATCATCAGTCCATCTCACCGAGACGCCCTCCAGCGTCACCATAGCACCAGACAAAGGAACCCTGGTCATGTTATCCACCACATGGATAGTCACGAAATACACGCCGCTTCCGACACTGTCACCACCACCACCGCCCACCAGGGGAATAACGATGGTGTCGTTCACCAGCTCAAACAAATGAGTCGCAGCATTGAAAACATGGCTGAAATTAATGCTACCAGCGGCCGTGGAAACAATATTTGCGTCAAAGACGCCATCTTTGAACAGACTGTACGTACTCAACGGCCTGAAACCTGAGACGTTGAAAAACCTGGTTGATGCATCAGCCGTCGAATTAGCGTAAAACCGCAGGACAGCCGTGCCGACAGGCGCGGAGACAACGTCATCGTCAATATACACCAGCGAGACATTTATCGTGCTGGCAGACGTTAGATTGAAGCCTGAGTCGTTGAATGTTATCCAATGCGATCCAGGACCAGGCATGCTCTTGATCTGACTGAAGACCATGGGGGCTGACACGGTGTAGTTCCCGTTATCCACCGTGTAAAATACACCAGGGTTCACCAGCAGCGCCTCCGATGACTGAGGCACGAATACACAAAACATCAACATGGAAACAAAAAAAGATACGAGCAGCTGCTTCCTCATTTTTTCTTCTTCCTCCTCTTAAACAATACAAAAATGATCCAGGTCGATAATGCAACAACGCCTACGCCAGTGAGTATCATCGCCAGCTGCGACTCAAACCACAGATCATACCAGTGTTTCACGATCACAGACTCGTTTGTC
>Ga0307380_10010449_pt1 | contig 11697 bp, 8 predicted proteins | sample UN3MG_FD_202239 | JGI IMG/M metagenome (GOLD analysis project Ga0307380, IMG submission 202239) | Soil microbial communities from Risofladan, Vaasa, Finland - UN-3 | ecosystem: Environmental > Terrestrial > Soil > Coastal area > Acid sulfate soil | place: Finland: Risofladan, Vaasa | collected... | reverse complement strand
TCGTCGGCAGTTTCCGATGCGCGACATCCGGTGGGCCGGCGACCCTCGACCTGGCATACGGCGAGTCATTGCAGGAATGCTTGCACGAGAAGCCATTCCAGGCGATTGACCACCTTGACGTCAACGTTGACAAATTCGAGTGGACCAACCCTCAAAGAAGGGCATTCCGGTATGTCAAAGTGACAATCAGCGAGTGCAAGAACCCATTGGATGTGGATTACTTCGGCCTCGACCTGGTTGGGTATCCAGTCGAGAATAAGGGGAGCTTCCGATGCTCGGACGAGTTGCTCAACCGGATTTGGGAAGTCGGCCGATACACCACCAGCCTTTGCATGCAGGATTACCATGAGGACGGCGTCAAGCGCGACCGGATGCTCTGGATCGGCGACCTGCGAATCGAGGCCCTTTCGGGATACTACGCTTTCGGCGAGTATAAGCTGCCAAGGCGCGATCTGATAAGGATCGCCGATAACCAATTGGCTGATGGAGCGATTCCCGCTGTCGGGCCGGGACCTGCCACGCTCATTCTCCCGGACTACTGCGCCTACTTCGTCTCGGTGCTGTGGGAGTATTACCTGCACTCCGGTGACAGGAAGATGGTGGAGCTCCTCTATCCGAACGTCAAGCATCAGGTGGAATGGTTCGAGACCCAGCTCAACGAGCACTCGCTCATCAAGGACGCCGATCGCAAGGATTGGTGGTGCTTCATTGATTGGTCGGACATGGACAAGAAAGACGAAGTCACGGCCCTGGAGGCGATCTACTATGATGCACTTCAGTCGGCGATTAACATCGCTCAGGTCATGGGTGATAGAAAGAAGGCTGACGGCTATCGGACCCGTGCCGCGCTTGTGAAGAATGCTATCAACGAACGTCTTTGGTCGCAGGGCTCGGGTGCATACGTTGACTGCCGAACCAGCCTTGGTCCCAGTCAGCGAATCAGCCAGCAGTCGAATTGCCTGGCGGTCTTGTTCGGAATCGCCGATCCGAGCCGCCGGGAGAGCATCCAGCGGATAATCTTCGACCCATCGAAGGTCGAGCCGACGACTACCCCGTACATGAACTTCTATGTGGTGAAATCCCTCTACTCCGTGCAAAAAGGTCAGCAGGCGCTCGATCTGATCAGAAGCTATTGGGGCGGGATGCTCAAGCGAGGCGCGACGACTTACTGGGAGGTCTATGATCCTCGGAAGCCGGAGGACTTCGTGCTGGATTCGGGCTACAGCTATTGCCACGGATGGTCAGCCGGGGTGACTTCCATCCTGCCCGCGGAGGTGGTCGGGGTTAAACCAACCAAGCCGGGGTTCGAGGAGATCATCATCGCTCCGCAGCTCGCCGATCTCGAGTGGGCTCAGGCAATCGTTCCTGCCCCTCGCGGGGACATCACCGTCTCGTGGAACACGGGATATTCCGGCAGAATCGAGCTGCCGAACGACTGCCGTGCCCTCGTGTGCATCCCGGCTGATCCGGCGAAAGCAACCATCACCCTCGATGATGCAATCGTGTGGTCGGAGGGAAAAGCCAGGGCCAAAGGCGCGTACTCGGAAGGGACGCACATCTACTTCACAGTTACCAAGCCCGGGAAGCACGTAGTTAAGACCAGCTCATGAAATCCGAAAGAGCACATTCCTCGATCAGGGAACTGCCGGCACTTGTCTTCCTGGGGCTGATCGCCGCCTGTCTCTGGATTTTCCAGCCCAATTTCGGTTCCATGACGAACCTCCTTACGACCGCGAGGGAGATTGCCGTCGTGGGGATCATGGGTGTCGGGATGACGATGGTCATATTGACCGCCGGGATTGACCTCTCTGTGGCATCAATCCTGGCGTTCGCGGCCGCAGTCATGGGCCGGATGATGGTCGGGGGATCGAGCATCTGGCTCTCCGTATTGGCTGCCCTGGGCGTCGGGACGGTCTGCGGCGCGGGCAATGCCGTTCTAATCACCAGGCTCAGAATCCCGCCGATAATCGCCACACTGGGAACAATGGGAATCCTCCGCGCCGGAGTGACCCTCTACACGGGCGCGGCGTGGATCGGGCCTCTCCCCAATAGCTTTGCGGTAGTCGGAACGGGATACCGGCCCATCATCGTGCTGACGTTGGTCGCAGCCGGCTTCGGGATCTTGCTCTCGCGAGTTGCGACCGGCAGGTACGTCTATGCAACCGGCGGCAACGAGGAAGCAGTACGTCTCTCGGGAATAAGCGTCAGTCGGACGAAGGTCGTGGTCTATACCCTGAACGGCCTTCTGGCAGCAGTCGCGGGGATCATCATGGCTTCCTCGATGTCCTCGGCGCAAGCGAATATGGCAATGGGCTACGAACTGAACGTCATCGCGGCGGTAGTCATCGGCGGCACGAGCATTGCGGGTGGGCAGGGCTCGGTGCTTGGGACAATCATCGGGGCGGCGATAATGGCGGTCCTGTACAATGCGCTCATCCTACTCGGTGTGCCGATTTACTGGCACAAAGTCATCACCGGCGGAGTGATCTTGACTGCCGTCCTATTCGACAGAATCAGGCTTTTCGAGCGAAAATGAAAGCCATCCTGAAAGCAAAAGAATCGGCGATACTGATTTTATTTGCGGCCGTGTTCATCTGTTTCGCCCAGCTGAGCGAACGGTTTGCCACGCCCGATAACCTCTTCAACGTCGCTCGCCAGTATTCAGAACTGGCGGTGGTCTCCATCGGCCTGACGATGGTCATAATCACAGGCGGCATTGACATCTCAGTCGGCTCGATGGTGGGCATATCTTCGATTCTGGTGGGCGTCCTTGGAGCGAAGATGGGCCTGAACGTGTGGCTGGCGTGCTTGCTGGCGATGGTGGGAGGATTGGCCTGCGGGCTGATCAACGGGCTGGTGATCACCAAGCTTCGAGTTCAGCCGATCGTGGCCACCCTGGCGATGCTCAGCGCGGCCCGAGGACTTGCCTGGATCCTATCGGGGGCCCGATCGCTTTCCGGGTTCCCTGACTCATTCGTCGCGCTCGGGCAAACCGCCATCGGGCCGATGCCCCTGTCGGTCGTGGTGGCGCTGGTGCTGGTAACCCTTGGAATCGTCGTCCTCCGCTATACTGCGCTGGGCCGGGCGATCTACGCAGTAGGTTCCAGCGAGGAAGCAGCGAGACTGTCGGGCGTCAGTGTGTTCAGGATCAAGCTGTTTGCATATGCTGTGACGGGATTGCTCTGCGGGCTGGGAGGCGTGATAATGGCGGCTCGGCTGGCGTCCTCAGTGCCCGATGCAGGCTCAGGTTTCGAGTTTGAGGCCATAACGGCGGTCGTCATGGGAGGAAGCAGCCTCAAAGGTGGCGAAGGAAGTATCATCGGCACAATCATCGGAGTTGCGGTCATGGGCATCATCCGAAACGGTCTCAATCTCATCGGTGTGCCGAATATCTGGCAAGTCCTGTTCCTCGGAGTTATGCTGATCCTGGCGGTGCTGGGAGACAATCTGAGAACCTGGATACGTGCCAGGCAAGTGACCGGTTAACAGTGAACAGTAAACGGAGGAAGCATTGAGAACCAAATACGCCATTTATGCCATTTCCATCATTTTACTCATTTCCTTCGGCCTGAGTGGTTGCACTCGGCGGGTGGAGAAGCCGGCCCAGACCACCACCCCGGCCCAACCTGCGAAGTCCGGCAGGAAGATCGCCTTCGTCATGAAGCTGATAGGCATTCCCTACACAAATGCCTGCGAGCGCGGAATGAAAAAAGCCGCTGACGAACTTGGGATCGATGCCGTCTTCCTCGGCCCGCCGACCGGCGGAGACACGATCAAGCAGATCGACATTATCGAGGACCAGATCTCCCGCGGCGTGGATGCCATCATCATCTCGCCTAATGACGATCAGGCTGTGAAGCCGGTCATTCAGAAGGCCATGAGCAAGGGCGTCAAGGTCTTCACGTGGGATTCCGATGCGCCCGAGAGCAAGCGCATCTTCTACGTCGCGGCGGCGGATGACGTAGGCATCGGGACTGAGGTCATTGACCGAGTGGCGAAGGACATTGGCGGCAAAGGGAAGGTCGCCGTGATGACGGGAAGTCCGAACGCCCTCAATCTCAACCTCCACGTTCAAGGGGTCGAGCAAGGTGTGAAGAAATACCCCGGCATCAAGCTCGTGAAGCCTTATCTGTTCAACGATGACGACCCCCAGAAGGCCATCCAGTTGGCGATCACGACTCTTCAGGCGAACCCCGATCTCGCCGCCTTTGCGTGCGTCAATTCGCCGGGCGTGCCCGGAGCGGCTCGCGCATTGATCCAGACCGGCAAGGAAGGCAAAGTCGTCGTGTGGGGGCTATCCCTTCCGAGCGAGAACAGGGATTACTTGAAGCAGGGTGTGGTGAACGGTCTTACTCTTTGGGATCCCGCGAAGCTCACTTATGTAACGACCAAGCTTGTAAACGATTACCTGGATGGCAAGAAACCGGTCAATGGCATGGAGATCCCGGGGATCGGCAAGTTAAAGGTGAGTCCCACGGGCGTCATTATCATGCCGGGGGCGATCATCACCAAAGAGAACGTGGATCAGTTCGATTTCTGAGTTTAGGTTCTCGGCCGCTGGGGAAAGTCCCAAGCATGACAAGGCCGAGAGTCGAATGGGATCCTTCCTGGGATGACGACTGGCAGTCGCTCCAGGGCAAGCTTGAGCAAGAGATTGAGGACGAGCATCCACTCGATCCCAGAGAGGCCGTGGAGCTTTACCGCTATGGGTTCGGGGAAGCGCACAAGCGCCCCCTTCACGAGTGGCCAGATGTCGAGGCCGAGTTGTATCAGGATTACATGTCGGGCGCTCCTGAGCCGGGTGAGGCTGAAGATCAGACGGATTGGGAGCAAGCCCGAACGTGGGTTTACCGAGGCTGGCAGGAAGCCCACAGCCACACTGCCTAAATGAGGCGCATTGCGTCCCCAAAAAGGAACTGGCCACCGAGCCAGGAATGCTCGGCGGCCAGGATTCTGGCTCGTATCCAACTGCTATGTTGACTCGTCTGCCGCCGTCTGTACCTTACCCATCGCTCCGAGCCAACCACCAAGCGCAGCAGCCCCCCACTGGAGCACTGATGCGATGAGAAAGACCCACGCTGTATAGGCAATCGCACTGGCTGCAAGTCTGGCTGCTCCAACCGATTCGCCCGGAACCGTCAACCGTGCCGCGGAAGTGACCGCGCCGAGCCCACCAACGAGTCCGAACGTAAACGAGCTAACGAGCAGGGTGGAGAAAAGCAGCGCTAGCGCCCACACAACCGTGCCCTGGTACCAGCCTGCTCGCATACCCAGAAGCGCACCGGTCCGTCCTGCTATCCATGCACCTATGAACACAGCCACTATGAGGCTGGCTGCCGTCCAGATACTCAGAAAGACGGATACGTCCTTGCCGTAGGTAGCCAGAGCCGGGTTAAAGCCGGAAAATGCCGACCCGATACCGATCGAGACGAGCACCAGGTATGCACCCAGCGTCACCAGCAAGCCTGACCAAACCGGGCCCCACCTAATGGTGTCGGGACTCCAGTATGCCAAAGCTGCGCGAGTCTCGGCATACGGCATTCCCGCGGCCATCGAGGCGGCTCCGCCTTTGCGGCCTGCCTCCGACGGCTGCTCCTGAGGAAGATCTTGCCTCTCCTCCATTTTACTCTCCCTCCTTCTGTTGCAGAATGGAACTGCTCTAAAAGTCGTTTCGATTTCCGTCTGCGTGGTCTTTCTGCCCATTCGCATGATACTCGAAACATTCACTATTATGAAGCGCGCACACGCGTGCAAAACAGGCATTCCTTACAGCACAATGTTTCAATGCTCATGGCATAATCCCACTGTAAGCGAAAAGTGAACAGAGAGAACGCGATAAAGGCAAACCCTGAGAAATCGGGGGACGCAAAGCCGATGGATCTAACCCAGTAGGTCGCGGTCACGGGCCGGACACCCTCGGACATAAGAGCCGAGACCGGTTGGTGGAAGCAAATACTGGTACGACAGCCAGGCTGCCGAAACAGAGTCGCTGATGTAATGCCCATGTGGGCCCCGGTTTTCCGGGTGTTTATTTGGGCGGGCGACAGGTTTCCGCAGCCTGGCTTTTTTGTTTGCGGAAACTCTAGCAGGAAAAGAGAGGGATGGAGATGAGAATACCTGAAGCGAGACAGTTTGTAGGACGAGATTGCTGGGTCAGTTGGACTGACCGGCTTGGCCAGCAGCACAATAAGGTGCTGAAAGTCGAGGATCTGCAGTTCTTGCCGCTGTACGGTGCATACATAATCGGTGACCATGAGGAAGTGAGGCTGGATAAGGTGACTCAGATCCAGCCCGTAGACTAGGAGTGTTGTTGGTGTCCGGCGAGCCAACTGCCCTTTTCGCCGGACACCGCTTGGTAGATGAGAGAGGAGGAGATGCGACACTTTCCGAGATCAATGTCTCAGTGCCCCAACTGCCCCTAAGCGTAAGCTGAGACAGGGGAAAACGCTGGAACCAACTCACCCGGGGTGGATAGAAACCGTGCCCATTCTGTCCACCCTTCCCCTTTATAGGGCATCCAGTTCTTCGATAATCCTCAGTGCCGCTCCTTTTCGATCACTTGCTCCGGTGATTGCCCTCCCGATAACTAAGTAATCCACGCCTGCTTGAACTGCCGCCGCTGGAGTCATGATCCTCGCCTGATCATTAGCTGCCGCCCATGCAGGTCGGACTCCCGGGGTGACGACCAGGAACTCCGGACCGCAAGACGATTTGATCTGGGCGATCTCATGAGGAGAAGCCACGACGCCGTCCAATCCCGATGCCTGAGCAAGCTCGGCGAGATGCGTCACCTGGTTTCCGACGAGTACGGGAACGGACAACTCGTGATTCAGGACTTCCTGGCTGATGCTCGTGAGCACAGTCACGCCCAGGATAAGGGGCCGCTCGATTCCCAATCGGTCGGCTTCCTCGGCGGCGGCATCGGAGGCTGCGCGCATCATGGCCGATCCACCCGGCGCATGAATGTTGAACATCCAGACGCCCATTCGAACGGCGGCCCTTGCCGCGCCTGCGACAGTATTCGGAATGTCGTGGAACTTCCCGTCATAGAAAACCTTGCCCGCGCCTGCGCCCCTCAGGGATTCGAAAATCCTCGGCCCGGTCGAGTTAAAAAGCTCCAGCCCAACCTTGAACGCGCCGACATGGTCCTTCAGGTCCTTTACGAGTTCAACCGCGTCCGTCCCGGTACTCACATCGAGTGCCAGAATGATCTTGTCCTTGGACATTACGTAACCCCCTTCACTGTGCCGACTATTTCGCCAACATTTCCGAACCCATGCCGCTCAAGGTAGGAATCAATCCCCTGGGCGATCTCGATTGCCGCATTTGGATTCACGAAGTTCACAGTCCCGACTTGAACCGCATCCGCGCCGGCGAGCAGGAACTCGATGGCGTCCTCGGCCGTCATGATCCCGCCCATTCCGACCACCGGCACATCCACCGCCTGAGCGACTTGCCAGACCATCCGAAGCGCAACCGGCTTGATCGCCGGGCCTGAGAGCCCCCCGGTGATGTTGGCAAGGCGGAAGGTACGGGTCTCGGCATCAATCGCCGTCCCGAGGAGAGTATTGATCAGCGAGATTGCATCTGCTCCCGCCTCAACGCATGCGCGCGCCATCGCAACGATATCGGTCACATTGGGCGAGAGCTTGGGAATAACAGGCAGGCGAGTGGCTTTTCGCACCTCCCTGACGACCCTGGCGGTCATTTCGCAATCAGTACCGAACGCGATGCCGCCTTCCTTGACATTCGGGCATGAGATATTGATCTCGAGGCCGGCGACTCCCTCGACGCCATCCAATCGTCGGGCGATCTCCGCATACTCCTCAATCGTTTTGCCCACGACATTGACGATCACCGGCACATCGAACTGCCGAAGCCAGGGGATCTTCTCCTCGATCAAGCTGTCCAGCCCGTCATTCTGCAGGCCGATGGCATTCAGCATTCCCGCCGGAGTCTCGGCGATTCGGTCGGGCGGATTCCCCTCCCAGGGCTCGAGGGACGTCCCCTTGGTGACAATCGCCCCGAGCTTATTGAGGTCTACCAGGTCGCTGTATTCCTTCCCGAAACCGAAAGTCCCGGACGCCGGCATCAGCGGGTTCTTCATTCGTATGCCGCAAATCTCAGTGGCTAGCCTATTCATCCCATATCACCTCATCGGCATCGAATACCGGGCCTTCCTTGCAGGATCGGACGTACTTCGACGAATCCCCGTCTCGCACCTTGATCACGCAGCTCATGCAAGCCCCCACCCCGCAGGCCATCTTGGCTTCGGTCGAGACCTGGCAATCCAGCTTGTGGGCTTTCGTGATCTCGGCGACCGCTTTCAGCATCGGCCACGGTCCGCAGGCATAAACAAGCGGCTTGTCGCCTTCCTCCAGGTAACTCTCCAGCAAGCCGGTCACGAGGCCGTGATGGCCATGGGAGGCGTCCTCCGTGGCGGTCTGGATAGCAATCCTCAGGCTGGCCAACTCATCGAGGCAGAGGAGCATATCCTTCGTGCGCGCGCCTAACAGGATAGAGATCTTCAAGTTGCCGGAGAATTCGAACATTTTTCGAGCTAAAAAGTAGAGCGGCGCAACCGCCATCCCGCCGCCGACGAGGAGGATCGGCTGACCGGCAGTCTCGGGCAGAGCGAATCCACGCCCCAGCGGACCGAGAACGTCCAGCGCCTCACCGGGCACTCTCTCGGCCAGCAACCGAGTCCCTCGGCCAACGACCTGATAGAGAAGCGATACCAGCCCCAGTTTCGGGTCGGCGTCGTGGATGCTGAACGGCCGTCGAAGGAGCGGATCATTGCCCGAATGACAAAGCACATGGAGGAACTGACCCGGAGAGCAGACTTCCGCCAGCTCAGGTGCGCCGAGGACCATCCGCCAGACCCCCGGGCCGACCGCCGAGTGCTCGATGATCGGAAGCCTAAGATGTCGCGCGATGGGTGACGTATTTGTCAATGGTGACGCAGTCAAAGCTTTCGCCTTCTTTTCTCGAGGAAAGGGCGTACAGCAGGGCTTCCGCCGTATCGAGGGAGGTCAGGCACGGAATGCCATGCTCGACCGACGCCCGCCGGATCATCGCCCCTTCACGCTCGATTTTCTTGTCCTTCGAGATAGTATTGATCAGCAAGTCAATCCGCCCACTTCGAATAAGGTCCACCAGGTTCGGGCTGCCTTCACTGATCTTCTTAACCCGGGTTGCCTCGACGCCGTTCTCGTTCAGGAACTCAGCCGTTCCCGCGGTCCCATATATGCGGTAACCGAGATCCGCGAAGCCCTTGATGATCGGCAGCGCCTCATTCTTGTCTTGATCGGCAATGGTTGTGAGCATCGAGCCCTTCGTGGAAACGTCAACCCCCGCCGCGACCATGGCCTTGTAGAGCGCCTTGGAGTACTGCTGATCCACAGCCATTATCTCGCCGGTGGACTTCATTTCCGGCCCGAGGCCGATGTCCACCTGTACAAGTTTGGCAAAGGAAAAGACCGGAGCTTTAACAGCGATATTCTTTTGCTCCGGGAATAGCCCTCCCGAATAGCCCTGGTCCTTCAAGCTCTTACCCAGCATGACGTTCGTCGCCACATTGATCATCGGGATGCCGGTGATCTTCGATAGATAGGGAACAGTTCTGCTTGCTCGCGGATTGACCTCCAGGACGTAGGCAGTATCGTTCTCGATCACGTACTGGATATTCATGACGCCCTTCACGTGGAGGGCATTCGAAAGCTTGATTGCCGATTCCACGATCTGGTCACACACCGACTTGCTCAGCCCCTGAGGCGGATAGACCGCCATGCTATCACCCGAGTGGACCCCCGCCCGCTCGATATGCTCCATGATGCCCGGCAGCAGGCACTCCTTGCCATCCGCGATAACGTCAACCTCCGCCTCGCCGCCAAGGATGTACTTGTCCACCAGGATCGGCGCTTTCGGGGAGACGTCCACCACGTAGTTCATGTATCCGAGCAATTCCTGGGTGCTCCCAATGATCTCCATCGCCCGCCCGCCGAGGACGTACGATGGCCGAACCAGGACCGGGTAACCGATCTCCTCCGCAACCTTCACCGCCGCCTCGCCCGACGTCACGGCCCTTCCCGGCGGCTTGGGGATGTTCAGCTCGCGCAGGATGCGCTCGAATCGGTCTCTATCTTCGGCGGTGTCTATAGAGTCGAACGACGTGCCGAGGATGGGGACGCCGGCCTTATGGAGCGGCTCGGCGAGGTTGATGGCCGTCTGGCCGCCGAACTGGACGATGACTCCCTCCGGCTGCTCGATGTCAATGATGTTCAGCACGTCCTCGGCAGTCAGCGGCTCGAAATAGAGCTTGTCCGAGGTGTCGAAGTCCGTGCTGACAGTCTCAGGATTGTTGTTGATAATGATCGACTCGTAGCCGGCATCCCTGAGCGCCCAAACCGAGTGAACGCTGCAGTAATCGAACTCGATTCCCTGCCCAATCCGAATCGGCCCCGATCCAATCACTATGGCCTTCTTCAGGTGTTGGGTGTTGGGTGTTGGGTGTTGGGGGGTAAAGGCTTCTGCTTCGTCTTCGTCTTCATAACACGAGTAGAAATACGGCGTCTGGGCCTCGAACTCCGCCGCGCAGGTATCAACCATCTTGTAGGTCGGCAGAATATCGAGTGTCTTCCGAGTTTCCCGAATCTGCATTTCCTCGACGCTGGCAAGCTCGGCGATCAACTTGTCGGGGAATCCAAGCTTCTTCGCCTCCCGGAGCAGCTTGGCCACGGACATATCGCGCATACTCGGCAAACAGTTCGTCGCAAGCTCCTTGATCTCGGCAGCGGAATCACGAATGCTCGACTCCATCTGCACCAGCCGCTCGATTCCCTGCAAAAACCAGGGATCAATATCCGAGAGTGCTGCGATCTCCTCGACCATCATTCCGCGCCGGAATGCCTCCGCAATCACGAACAGGCGCTCGTCGTTCGGCGTCTCGATCTTCTCCTCGATCTGCATAGTCGTCCACATATTGGCGTTCTTGTGGCGTAGGCTGTGCATCCCGATCTCCATCGAGCGAACGGCCTTCATGAGCGCAGCCTCGAAGCTCCGATCAATGCTCATGACCTCGCCGGTCGCCTTCATCTGCGTGCCGATGGTTCGGTCGGCGGCGACGAACTTGTCGAACGGCCAGCGTGGGATCTTCATCACGCAGTAATCGAGCGCAGGCTCGAAACATGCGAGGGTCTTCTTCGTCACGGCGTTCGGAATCTCGTCCAGCGTCAGGCCGACCGCGATCTTGGCCGAGACTCGCGCGATCGGATAACCCGTCGCTTTCGAGGCCAGGGCCGATGACCGGCTGACCCTCGGATTGACCTCGATCACATAGTAGTCGAAGCCCTTAGGATCGAGGGCAAGCTGGACATTGCAGCCGCCTTCGATTCCCAGCGCGCGGATGATCTTAAGAGAGGCCGTCCGCAGCATCTGGTACTCTTTGTCGGAGAGGGTCTGGCTCGGAGCGATGACGATCGAGTCGCCCGTATGGACGCCCATCGGATCGAAGTTTTCCATGTTGCAGATTGTGATGCAGTTATCCGCGCCATCCCGCATGACTTCGTACTCGATCTCCTTCCAGCCGAGGAGGCATCGCTCGACCAGAATCTGGTGGCGCATCGAGAGCTTCATCCCTCGGACGCCGATCTCCATCAGCTCCGCCGGATCGTGAGCAATGCCGCCGCCGGTACCTCC
>Ga0307380_10010448_pt1 | contig 11697 bp, 9 predicted proteins | sample UN3MG_FD_202239 | JGI IMG/M metagenome (GOLD analysis project Ga0307380, IMG submission 202239) | Soil microbial communities from Risofladan, Vaasa, Finland - UN-3 | ecosystem: Environmental > Terrestrial > Soil > Coastal area > Acid sulfate soil | place: Finland: Risofladan, Vaasa | collected... | reverse complement strand
ATCGATCATAATACTACCAATGGTTGGTCTCCGGCAAGCCATACACACAGACTTCCCGCACGAGAACGGTCGGCACCGCTGCTATCACCGGATGGATTGTCGGCGGGAGAGGGGAGGATTGGCCCGATCACCACGCCCTTCGTGCCTCAGGGCGTGCCACCCATTTCGTTCGCAATGGAACATGGTATTCTTGTGAGGATACCAAGGACAGATGGCGCCCGTGGAGAAACGCCATGAAAGCCATGCTGCTGGAACGGATCGCGGCGATCGACTCGTCGCCGCTTCGCTTGGCGGAGTTGCCGGTGCCGGAGCCGGGGACGGGGGAGGTGCGGCTGAAGGTGCGGTGTTGTGCGATCTGCCGGACGGATTTGCACGTGATCGAGGGCGACCTGCCGCGGGAAAAGCTGCCGATCGTGCCGGGTCATCAGATCGTCGGCACGGTCGATGCGATCGGGCCCGGCTGCGAGCGGATCGAACCGGGCCGCCGCGTGGGCGTGGCCTGGTTGAGGCAGACTTGTGGAACGTGTCGGTTCTGTGCGGCCGGACGGGAAAACCTCTGCGAGTCGGCGCGATTCACCGGGTATCACGCCGACGGAGGATACGCCGAGTATGCCGTGGTGCCCGAGGCGTTCGCCTACGAGATCCCCGAAGCGTTCAGCGACGTGGAGGCGGCCCCGCTTTTGTGTGCGGGCATCATCGGCTACGCGGCGCTGCGGCGTGCCCGGGTGCCCGACGGCGGCAAGCTGGCCCTGTACGGATTCGGCTCGTCGGCCCACGTGGTGATCCAGATCGCCCGGCATCGCGGCTGCGAGGTCTACGTGGTCACGCGCGGCGCGAGCCATCGGGAGTTGGCCCGGCGGATGGGCGCGGCGTGGGTGGGCGAGGATGCGGCCGAGATGCCGGTGAAGGTCGATAGCGGAATCATCTTCGCCCCGGCCGGCGAGCTGGTTCCGCCGGCGCTTGCGGCCCTGGAGAAAGGCGGCACGCTGGCGTTGGCCGGGATCTACATGACGCCGGTGCCCGAGCTGGACTACGAGCGATACGTCTTCTACGAGCGCGACCTGCGATCGGTCACGTGCAACACGCGCCAGGACGGCCGCAACCTGTTGGCCGAGGCCGCCGAGATCCCCATCCGCCCGCACACGACCACCTATCCGCTGGCCGAGGCGAATCGGGCCTTGCAGGACCTGAAGAACGACCGGATCAACGGCACGGGCGTGTTGGTGATGGAGCAGCCCTCATAGCGGGTAGCCTGGACACTTTTCCGCAAGGGATACACCACATCGCAAGACGTATTCGGAAAAGTGTCCAGGTTGTGCAGCAACAAGAGGTGTTTGGGAAGATCCAGTCGAACCGCCTCGCGGATTTCCCTTCTGCGTCATAGGTAATCCCGGACCGCTTGCGACATCCGATCTTCTGTGCTCCCCGGCAGTACCTCTTGTTGCTGCGCAACCCGGACACTTTTCCGAACACGTCCAGCCCCGTGGGTCGCTCTTTGCGGAAAAGTGTCCGGGCTACCCGCTATTTTTTCCCCAACTGCCGCTGCTGCTGGAAGAACCGCGTGAGGATCTGCCCGCAGGGCTCGGCCAATACGCCGGAGACGATCAGGCAGCGGTGGTTCAGCCGCGGGTCGTCCAGCAGCCGGAAGAGCGTGCGGACGGCCCCGGCCTTGGGATCGGCGGCCCCATAGACGACCGTGGGGATTCGGGCCTGGACGATGGCCCCGGCGCACATCGGGCAGGGCTCCAGCGTGACGTAGAGCGTGCAGTCGTCCAGCCGCCAGGATTGGACCGCTTCGGCCGCCTGGGTGATGGCGATCATCTCGGCGTGGGCCGTGGGGTCGTGGAGCTGTTCCCGCTGGTTGTGCGCCCGGGCGATCACCCGATCGCCGTGGACGATCACCGCCCCGATCGGCACCTCGTCCTCCCGCATCCCGAGTTCGGCCTCTTCCAGGGCCATCTTCATGAAGTGTTCGTGCATGGGGCCCATTGTATGTGCAGAAGGGCCTGTAGGCCAGCGAGCAGAGTGGTTGATCCGCCTGGAGTTCCGCATATCGTCTGTGCGCAACGAGTCGTCACGGATTGCCTGCCGATTGGGCAGAAGGCCGGTCGTGCCGAGTTTCGTGTGGCGGCGGGATTTGTGCAAGTCTTTGCGATATCGAGTGTTATGTCTTACGACCGCCCCAACATGGCATGAGGTTTGCGTTCAAGCGGGCCACCGGGCTCTTGCGCTGAATGTCTGCACAGAAGACCGACACTGGGCCCCTCACCTTTTTGGGCCGGATCGTTCCGGCCTTTGCACCGCAAGAAAGGACACGCTGGCGCGATGAAACCTCGACGTCGGATTCTGGGACTGGGCATTTTCCTCTTGCTGGTCGTCACGCTATCGGGCTGGGTCCTGAATAGCTCAGCCGTGGCAGCCGACGCCATGGCCGCATTCGACGATAGCATCGCCGCACCCCACGAAGTGGATATCGACACCGGCGACAACGCCTGGATTCTGACCAGTTCGGCCTTGGTGCTGATGATGACCGGTCCCGGACTGGCCCTGTTCTATTGCGGACTGGTCCGCAAGAAGAACGTGCTGAGCGTCATGATGCAGTGCATCTTCCTGATGGGAGTGATGGCGGTCGTTTGGGCCGTGCTGGGATACACGCTGGCGTTCGGCGGCGAGGAACCTTGGATCGGGAACTTGGATTACCTTCTGCTGAATGGCGTGCAGGGGCAGTGGGTCGAGCCGTCGCAGCTTTCCCAGGTGCAAGGCGACGTCCACCTGATCCACTGCCGGGGAGTCGATGCCGTTCAGGTCGTTCCCATGGCCGGCAGCATCCCCCGGCTGACGCACATGCTGTTCCAAGGGATGTTCTTCATCATCACGCCGGCGCTGATCTGCGGGGCCTTCGCCGAACGGATGAAATTCAGCGCGATGGTCCTCTTCATGATGCTCTGGGGACTGCTGGTGTACTGTCCGCTTTGCCATTGGATCTGGGGCGGCGGATGCCTCACCTTCGGCGGCGAAGGGGCGATCGCCGGCGGTACGCTCGATTTCGCCGGCGGCGCGGTGGTCCATATCAGTTCGGGCGTCTCGGCGCTGATCTGCGCGTTGTTGATCGGCAAGCGGCTGGGATTCGGCAGCGAGCCGATGCCGCCCCATAATATGACCTATACGGCAATCGGGGCCGCGCTGCTGTGGGTGGGATGGTTCGGCTTCAACGGCGGAAGTGCCTTGGCCGCCAACTCCCTGGCCGCCAGCGCATTTGCGGTCACCCATTTCGGCGCCGCCGCGGGAGCCATCGCCTGGGCCGGCTGGGAATGGATCTTGCGCGGCAAGCCGAGCGTGCTGGGAGCCTGTTCCGGACTGGTCGCCGGTCTGGCCGGCGTGACCGCCACGACCGGATACGTGCAACCGATCCACGGGATCTTGATCGGGGCCCTTTGCGCCTCGGCCTGCTATTATGCCTGCACGGTCGTCAAGAACAAGTTCGGCTACGACGACTCGCTCGACGTGTTCGGCGTCCACGGCGTCAGCGGGATCGTGGGCATGACGCTGGTCGGCGTGTTCGCCACCCGAGCCGTGACCGACCCGGCCGTCTCCGGCGGACAACCGCTGGGCCTGATCGAGGGAGGATCGATCATCACCGGGCAGCTCGCCACGGTGGCGATCGCCAGCGTCTTCTCCATCGCCGTGACGTTCGTTCTGCTGAGGATCCTCGACACCCTCATCGGCCTGCGCGTCTCGGAGAAGGAGGAGATCGAGGGCCTCGACTTCAGCGAGCACGGCGAGGAAGGCTATATCCTGCTCTAACGATCGGCGACCGTGCTGGACACGAGCGGTCCCGGCGGCTACATTCAGACGGGGCGGCCGAAGAATAACTTACCGATTTGGCAAACATGAAAGTCAAGATCCGCCGGGACTCGGCCCCGTTGTGCCGGAGGAGTTCCTTTCAGTTGGGAGTCCGCTGATGAAGAAGATCGAGGCGATCATCCGTCACTTCAAGCTCGAAGACGTCAAGAACGCCTTGACGGAACAGGGTGTACAAGGGATGACGGTGACCGAGGTCCGCGGTTTCGGCCGACAGAAGGGCCATACGGAAATGTACCGGGGCGCGGAGTACCAGGTCGATTTCGTACCCAAGATCAAGATCGAAGTGGTCGTTCCCGAGCAGCGGCTGCAAACCGTCCTGGATACGATCATTCAGTCGGCCCGTACGGGCGAGGTCGGCGACGGCAAGATCTTCGTCTCCGATCTGGCGCAGTCCGTTCGCATCCGCACCGGAGAACTCGGCCCGGAGGCCCTGTAGGCGGGGCGGAGCAATCCTGGCACCGTAGCCATCTCGCTCCCGCGAGATGTAGCTTCGTCTCGCGGAGCGAGACGGTTACTATAGTGATCTTGCCCGACCCGTCGCCACTTGCTTTCCCGGGGCGGATGGTTTATCGTCGATGGGAGTGAAACTTGCCGGGATTCCGGAATATTGAAACACCTGCTGGGAGACCACGCGATGAAAACGATGGTGCTGGCTGTTCTTCTGACCACCGCACTCTTCCCGTTGCTTGCCTTGGCCGAGCCGGGTTCGGACAAGCCGCCCGAGGGTGCCGTGGTGTTGTTCGACGGCTCGGATACTTCGAAGTGGCTCGATGGCAAGGCGGAAGACGGCTTTCTGCGCGAGGGCACGACGACCAGGGACGGATTCGGCGATTGCCTGCTCCACGTGGAATTCAACATCCAGCCGCGCGACGACGGCCGGCGCGCCAACGGCAACAGCGGCGTCTACATCCAGCGGCGTTACGAGATCCAGATCCTCAACAGCTACGGCCAAGAGCCCCAGAAAGGCGGCTGCGGGGCCATTTATCAATTCAAGGCGCCCGACGTCAACGCCTGCCAGCCGCTGGGCGAGTGGCAGACCTTCGACATCGTCTTCTGCCAGCCGCGCTGGAACGGGGACCAGAAAACGGCCGACGCCCGGATCAGCGTCGTTCACAACGGGAAGAAGATCCACGACAACGTCGAGGTTCCCCGAAAGACGGGCCACGGCCAGGAGGAAGGCCCCGAGCCCGGCCCGTTGCACTTCCAGAACCACGGCAACAAGATCCATTTCCGCAACGTCTGGCTGCTGCCGCTTGGGCCCGAGGAAATCGAGAAGCACTTGAAGAAAGGTGCCTGAGGATGCCGACGTTCTTCGCCGAGGGATCGCCTTCGGCCGACCTGACGCAAGCCGACCTGAAGGCCGCGCTGACGGCCACGTTCGAGCAACTTGGGCCGAGGAACAAGGTCCTGGCGCTGCCACCGGATTTTACGCGATTGAACAGCATGGCCGGGCCGCTGACCTGCATGGTCCACGAGTACTTCGGCCGGCGGCTCCGCGACGTGATGCCCGCGCTGGGCACGCACGTGCCGATGACCGCCGAGCAACTCGGGCGGATGTTTCCTACGGTTCCCAAGACGCTCTTCCGCGAGCACGATTGGCGCAACGACGTGGTCACCATCGGCGAGGTGCCGGCCGAGTTCGTCGCCGAGGCCACCGAGGGGCTCTGCGCCAAGCCGTGGCCGGCCCAGCTCAACCGGTTGGTCTGGCAGGGCGGGCACGACCTGATCCTTTCGATCGGGCAGGTCGTTCCCCACGAAGTCATCGGAATGGCCAACTACAACAAGAACGTGTTCATCGGGACCGGCGGCGCCGAGGGCATCAACGAAAGCCACTTCATCGGCGCGGCCTACGGCATGGAACGCATGATGGGCCGGGCCGACACGCCCCTGCGGCGGATCCTCAACTACGCCCAGGATCACTTCTGCCGCCATCTGCCGCTGGTGTTCGTGCTCACGGTGATCGGCCCGCGCGATGACGGCAGCCTGGCCGTCCGCGGTCTGTTCATCGGCGACGACGCGGAGTGCTTCCGGCGGGCGGCGGAGCTTTCCGTCGAGGTGAACTTCACCGTGCTCGACGAAGAACCGCGGAAGATGGTCGTGTACCTCGACCCCGAAGAGTTCCACAGCACCTGGCTGGGCAACAAGGCGATCTACCGCACGCGGATGGCCATCGCCGACGACGGCGAACTGGTCGTGCTGGCGCCGGCGGTCGGTACGTTCGGCGAAGACCCGGAGATCGACAAGCTGATCCGCAAGTACGGCTACCGCACCACGCCGGAGGTGATGCGGTTCGTTGAAGAGACCGACGACCTTCCGAAGAACCTCTCGGCGGCGGCTCATCTCATCCACGGCTCGAGCGAAGGGCGGTTTCGCGTGACCTATTGCCCGGGCGGACTGAGCCGGGAGGAAATCGAGGGCGTCGGCTACGCCTATGCCGATCCGGCGGAAATGCAGCGAAGGTACGACCCCCGGCGGCTCCGCGACGGTTGGAACGAGATGCCCGACGGGGAGCGCATCTATTACATCAGCAACCCGGCGCTTGGGCTGTGGGCATTTCGCGGAAGGTTGCAGGGGTGATTTGGGGATCCACGAAGGGCACGAAGAAAGAGAGAGAGAGAAAGCGGACGGCCGGATGGAGGTCCGACCGTCCGCCGTGGTTTTCGATAGGACGTGGAACTCAGACTAAATGTACTCCCAGTCCTTCAGCCAGCGATAGTGGTAGGGCAGATTGGCGTACGCCCGATCCGTGGCCTCGTCCAGATCGGCCTTCTCGGCGGCGTCCAATTCGCGGCGCTCCTTGACGGCCAGCGCGACGTTATCGACCTGCTCGGGCACGATCATGCCGGGAATCGGGGCGGTGATCGCCGTGTTCTGGAGGATGTAGCGGATCGTCAAGCGGGACATCCGGCAGTCTTCTTCCCAGTTGGGATCGTCGGGCAGGCCGTTGCCTTGGAAGATCGAACCGCTGGAGTAGGGCTTGATGCCGAACCAGCCCACGTCGCACTTCTTCATGGCCCCCCACAGCCCGGCCTCGTCCTCGACCACCTTGGTCTTGGCCGTGTAAGGCGTGACGATCACGTCGAGCGACTCGGGGTACTTCTCGATCATCATCTTGATGTGCGGTCGGTCGTGGGACGAAATGCCCGTGCAACGCGCCCGGCCGGTCTGCTTGGCCCAGGCGAGTGCTTCCATCGTCTGTTCGACCTCGGCCTCGGTGTGGGCGCTGCTGCCCGAGAGCATGGTGATCCGCCAGAGGTCGACGTACTCCAGCCCGCAGACCTTCATCCAGTTGTCGAGGCTTTCCTGGAGCTTCTTGACGGGCCGCCATTCGGCGCTGCGGACTTCGTTCTGATAGGCGGAGAAGCCCAGGTGCATCTTGTCGCGGCGGCCTTTCAGCGCCCGGGCGTACATCTGGATCTCTTGGCAGGTGCAGGCGTCGATGTAGTTGATTCCCCGTTCGATCAGCCGGGTGACCACGTCGTAGCGGTTCTGCTGGAAGTCCTTGTCGTCGAGGTTGGCGCTAAGCCATCCTTTGCCGGTGAACAGGCCGGGAACGACCTCGTTCATGCGTTTCCAGTGCCCGCCCATGCAGACGGCGGAGATCATCCAGTCGGTCTTTCCGCAGCGGCGGTACTCCATGTCGGGATTGTAGTTGACGATCTTGCTGGTGTCGGCATCGGCGGCATTGCCGACCTTGACGATCGAAGCCCCGGCGGCCAACGCGGCGGCGCCCACGGCCGTATCACGTACGAACTCTCGACGCGTAACTCGGTTCTGAAGCATGTTCGATTCTCCTCGGGTCGCCCGCGGTCGCGGTACGTCAGGAGTTCCTCCCGGCGGGCATGAGGGCGGTCCTGACGCGGAATGCCGACATTATCGACAATCTCGGCTGGCAAATCAACAGGGTGTCCGGAAATCCCGGTCTGTGGTGTGTCCATACGGATTCACCCGATCGGGCCGGGCGGCTTGCAATTCGTCCCTTCACACGGCAGAATTGGGTGGCGATGCCGGTCCTGTAGCTGAATTCGCAAGAATTCAGCAAGTTCCCGGCCAAACTCACGATTTCGCCGACCGTTCCAGGAGCGAAAAACATGCACTATCACCGCCGACGCCTCACCCTGCCCACCGCCGGGCTGCTCGCCGCCGTGTTCCTCTCGGGCTTGCTCTCGGCCGCGGAAGCCGCCGGGCGGCCCAACGTGGTGTTCATCCTCACCGACGACCAGCGATGGGACCAGATGAGCTGCGAGGGACACCCGTTCCTGAAAACCCCGCACATCGACCGGCTGGCCGACGAAGGGGCCCGGTTCGCCAACATGTTCGTCACCACGTCGCTCTGCTCGCCCAGCCGGGCGTCGTTCCTCTCGGGACTCTACGCCCACAGCCACGGCGTGGTCGACAACTTCACCGACTATCCGGCCGATCTGCCCAGCTTCCCGCGGCGGCTGCAGGAGGAGGGCTACGAAACGGCCTACATCGGCAAGTGGCACATGGGCGAGCAAAGCGACGAGCGGCGGCCGGGATTCGACTATTGGGTCACGCACGCCGGACAAGGTCAGTACTACGACACCACCTTCAACGTCAACGGCCGGCAGATGGTCAAGGAGGGTTATTACACCCATCGCGTGACCGACATGGCGATCGATTGGCTTGAGCAAGAGCATCGCAAGCCGTTCCTGCTGATCCTCGGCCACAAGGCCCCCCACACGCCCTTCACGCCGGAGAAACGATACCTGCACATCTACGACCAGGTGAAGATCAAGTATCCGGAAACGGCCTTCGCCCTCGAAGGAAAGCCAAAATGGGTCGAGCAGCGGCTGGCGACCTGGCACGGCATCTACGGGCCGATCTACGGGTTCCGCGAAAAGTTCCCCGACACCAGCCCGGAAGGCGTCAAGGAGTTCGCCGCGTTCGTTCGGGCGTACACCGCCACGATCAAGTCGGTCGACGACAGCGTGGGGCGGATCTATCGCACGTTGAAGGAGACCGGACGGTTGGACAACACGCTGCTGATCTTCGCCGGCGACAACGGCATGTTCCTGGGCGAACACGGCATGACCGACAAGCGGACCATGCACGAGCCGAGCATCCGCGTGCCGCTGTTGGCCCGGTATCCTGAGCTGATCCGGCCCGGCACGGTGATCGAGCCGCAGGTGTTGAACATCGACCTGGCCCCCAGTGTGCTGGAGATCTGCGGGGCCAGGCCGCTGGAGAACATCCACGGCAAGTCGTGGAAGCCGTTGCTCGGCGGCGACGCCGGCGGCTGGCGGAAATCGTGGTACTACGAATACAACTACGAAAAGCAGTTTCCCTACACGCCGAACGTACGCGGCGTGCGGACCGATCGGTGGAAGTACGTCCATTATCCCCACGGCGACGGCAAACCCGATCGGCACAAGGCGGAACTGTACGATCTCGAGGCCGACCCGGGCGAAACGAACAACCTGATCGACGACCCGGCCCGCGCGGCGAAGGTGGCCGAGTTGAAGGCCGAGCTTGGGCGGCTGATGCAGCAGACCGGCGCGCTGCCGGACAAGATGCCGATCGACGAAGGCGTGAAGAGCGAACTGCCGGAGGAAGGCATTCGTTGACGGGACGCTACCGCCCGCCGACGCTCCAGGCGGTCGGATGGGCTTTCAGCGCCTCGTCGCAGAGGGCCTCGAACTCTGGCGTGACGTGCTCGGCCCTTTCACGGAGCTTCAGCAGCAGGTCCTTCTCGCGATCGCGGATCTCCCGATCGGAGTAGAGCATTTTCAGCAGATAAAACTGCTCGCTCGGCTCGATCTGGCCGTCGTCGAGGATCACCTCTTCCAGCACGGAGAAGAACAGGTCCTCGAACTCCGGGCAATAATGGATCGCCCCGCAGTAGATCTCGATCAGGAGCTTGACGTCGTCGAGATTCAGGCGCCCGTCCTCGTACAGGTACTCGCGGATTCGCGGGACCTCCGCGTCATCGATTCTTCGGTCGGCCAACACGTCTGCGAGGAATTCATGGAAGCTGCTCACCGGGCGTTCTCCGTGACGGGGCGGAAATGCAGTGGGTTCGCGACGGGCAAGAGTCCATTGAAACAATAGCATTCTGCTCGGGGGAAATTTCGGCCCGGTTGCGAAGCGGTGGTTCGACCGTCGTAATCCCTACGACCGTAATGTAGCCGTCTCGCTCCGCGAGACGTGGCTTCATCTCGCGGAGCGAGATGGCTACTGGGGAAAAGCCGTTTGCATCCGGCGGATTCTGAGGGAGAGTTGCCATATCGGAACTACTCGGCGAATTCGCGTGGAATCCTCGCAACACCATCACGAATCTCTCTCAGCCGACCGCGAGAAATCGCCGGCCCTGGTTGGCGGCCTGCGCACCGATACGTTGACCGAGAGCGTGGTGATCCTCCTGACGCTGACCGCCGTGCAGCGGGTGGTGGGTTTCGGCCGGGCGGTCCTCTTCTGCCGCTGGCTGGAGCCCGAGGAGCTGGGACAGTGGGACATGGCGTTCGGGTTCCTGCTGTTGGCCGCGCCGCTGGCCGTGCTGGCCCTGCCGGGCACGTTCGGCCGCTACATCGAACACTACCGACAACGGGGCCAACTCCGCGCGCTGTTGCGGAACGTCGGTCTGGTTTGCGTCGTGCTGGCCGTGCCCGCCGTGGTCCTGGTCTACGCGGCGCGGGGTTGGTTCTCGCAACTGGTCTTCGGCACTCCCGCGCAGAGCGACCTGATCGTGTTGCTGGCGGTGAGCCTGGCGGCGGTGATCGCGTACAATACGCAGGTCGAACTGTTCAACGCCCTGCGCAACGCCCGATTCGTCGCCGGCTTGCACCTGACCAACAGTCTGCTGTTCGCTTCGGTGGGCGTGGGATTGTTGCTGGCGTGGCGGGCGACGGCGGCCAGCGTGGTGATCGCGTACGGCACGTCCTGCTTGATCTGTTCGGTGGTGGCCTTCGGGCGATTGCGGTGGGCGTGGCGCGTCATGCCGCCGGACGGCGCCGCGTTGCCCCGCCGGCAGCTCTGGTCGAAGCTGGCGCCGTTCGCGTCGTGGATCGTGCTGGTGAGCCTGTTGACGAACCTGTTCGAGATCGCCGACCGCTACATGATCATCCACTACTCGCGGTTGTCGGCCACGGAGGCATTGGCCCTGGTGGGCGAGTATCACAGCTCCCGGGTGGTGCCGCTGCTGTTGGTGTCGATCACGGCGATGCTGGGCGCGATGATCACGCCGCACTTGAGCCACGACTGGGAAGCCGGACGCCGCCGGCAGGTCGCCGCCCGGCTGAGCTTGTTCCGGAAGCTGCTGGCCTTCGGGCTGACGGCCGGCGGAGTGGCGGTGATGTTTGCCGCCCCGTTGTTGTTCGGCGTGGCGTTCGGCGGCAAGTTCGCCGGCGGGTTGGTCGTGCTGCCGTGGACCTTGACCTACTGCATCTGGTTGGGCATTACCATGGTTTCGCACAACTATCTCTGGTGTGCGGAGAAAGCCCATCTGGCAAGCGCGGCGTTATTGGTCGGGCTGGTGGTGAACGTCTGCCTGAACCTCCTCCTGCTGCCGCGGCTGGGATTGCTCGGCGCCGTGCTGGCCACGACGCTGGCCAACGCGGTCGCGCTGGTGCTGGTCTTGTGGTTCAGTCACCTGCTGGGCTTCGGCGTCGATCGGGGCACCCGCGTGATCCTGGCCGCCCCGCTGGCGATTTGCCTCGGTCCCTGGGTGGCGTTGCTGGTCCTGGCGGCGATCGTCCTGGAAGCCGTTCGGTCGGACCGCCTGCTGTCGTGCGAGGAGAAACGCCGGATCGCCGAAGGCTGGGGACATTGTTCAGCGAAGTTCAAGGGCATGTGGATGTCCCGGCAGCCACTCGT
>Ga0307380_10010447_pt1 | contig 11697 bp, 12 predicted proteins | sample UN3MG_FD_202239 | JGI IMG/M metagenome (GOLD analysis project Ga0307380, IMG submission 202239) | Soil microbial communities from Risofladan, Vaasa, Finland - UN-3 | ecosystem: Environmental > Terrestrial > Soil > Coastal area > Acid sulfate soil | place: Finland: Risofladan, Vaasa | collected... | reverse complement strand
ACTCTGTATCCATTGTGTCAGTTTTATAAATTTTAACTTTACCTTTCTTTTGCAAATCCTATATTCTATTAAGGATAGGATCACCACCTTTTGCATTTATACAATTTGAGTCAATTGTTATAGTTGGTATTTTGTTACTATTAATACTCATTTTTAGATTGTGTATCTATAACATTTTTAAGCATTTCAGAAAAATCTCTTTTAAGTTTATCCATATCATCGCTATACCTAATTGCTTCAGTTCTTTTTAAATCTCCTACTTCTTTTGAGTTTTCGTTAGCAATTAGCATTGTAACTTTCTGTAGTCCAACTGCTATACCAAGTTCAAAACCCACATTCAAATTATGATCAGAGATATCAGCTAGTAAATATTTAGAGATTCTTGAATTAGTTCACATATTTTACACATAAAATCAAAATTTACTTTTTTATCTTTGGCTTTTATTGGATTCAAACCATATTTTCTAATTAATGGAATTATTTCTTTATCAATAATTCCTTCTACTTCATTATTTTTGTAATCATAAGCTAGAAACAATTGATCATCTTTTTCTTTAATATCTTTTGTACATGTAGTTGTACCGGTTATAAAGCATCTAATTGATTTGTAATCTCTTATGATATCCATACTAATATCCCAGCCAGCTTTATTCTTCCTTCATACAAAGATGTACCCCTGCTATTTTAAACGTCTTAGGAAGAGCAAGAATATTAGGATTGTTGCCTGTGTACTTTTCTGCATCTTTCAGCGCCTCTTCAAAAGTAGCCCTCGTCTTCATTCCCATTCCTCTTGCATATCCCGGTTCTTGTGCTCCAACAATGTAGATTGCAGAACAATTCATCTCAGCTATGTGGCCACAGGAAATCATAGAAAAAGCATGATATGGATGATACCCATAATTAAAGCGGTACTTATCTATATAATCCTTATTATTTGACAAATACTCACCGTATTTTTCAAGGTCAGGCAGAGTATTGTGATAATCCTTCTGGAAAAGCTCGTAAACTTCTCTGTATGCTGGAAACTCTTCATCATGGAAATAACCATTACAAATAGACGAGCATATAACCACACAATTATCTTCCAGTACTCGCTTATGGCGAATAATCTGCGCTGATATAGCCTGGAGCATAAGTATCGGATTTGTACCCATACCATTACCGTAGTGAAATGCCAAAGGCATGCCAAACACCATAACATTATATTTTTTCTCAGCCCATTTTACATATGTCCGTTTATCAGCAATTAACCAGGATATTGGTTGCATTTCTTTAGCATAGCCGGATAATACCGCTATCTGGCGTGAATTTGTATCAAGTACAGCATCGCAGCAGAAAAACTTTTTATTCATACACTCCTCCATATACATGCCTATGCTGTCAAACTTACGGCGCATTAGGCTTTTCGCTGATACAGGTATAAAATCGTCCCTATGCATTACATAGGGTATATGATGGCTAGAAATTGATTTCCAATGTGTTACACCTGTTGCACAATGTTTATAACCTCCAGAGTAACCACCATACGGATTCCCAAGTACGTGCCCTATCATTACGCAAAAATCTGAATCAAATACTTCCTTATTCATTATCACCCGGTTGCCCATACCATCAAAACCTAAATCTGTAAGATTATCGTAATCCTCGCTGTCATGATTTGCGATCTGATCTGTCCACCAAAAATCGTTAAAGGTTTTCGGATCTAAAAGAGATTTTATTTCTTCGCGGGTATTTTTCCTGTGCAAGCCGTTTGAACAAATCAACTTTATATCTTTCTTTTTTACACCAGCCTTGAGTATTTCATCTATTATGATAGTAATTGAAACTTTTCTATGAGCTGTTTCATGAAATCCACCTTTGACCCTGTCTGGAAAAACTAAAGTTACCTTCATTCCTGGCTTTATGCTCTCTGAGATTGGTGACATACCCACGGGATTAAGTATAGATTTTTTTGTCTCTTCATAAACATTTTTTAGTATTGCAGGATCAGGTACTGTTTCGCCAGGTATAAATACATCCGTATTTTTGGGCAGGTTTGCTTCCATTAATCCCTGACCATATTCAAACTTCAATTTCATAATTATACCTCCAAGTATTTTTGGATAATTCTTTTCAACTCGTCAATATGGAAGCCTATTTCGCCAGTAAATCGCGTAAGAGCAACCAGTCCTCCATCAACAGTACCTACTGATGCAATTATTGAAGCATTTTCTTCTTTTAATCCACCGCCATATACCACTTTAGGCTCATAATTGAATTTCTCTTTCACTATCTTTTTTATAAATTTAGAAATATCAGCTATGTAATCGACTGTTGGCGGAGTCGTTTTGGGACCGATTGCCCATACAGGCTCATAACCTACAACAACCTTTCCCTTAACATCTTCTAATCCTTCGGTTAACTGTTTTTCAATAATATCATATTTTCGGCTTAACTCTTCTCTCTTTTCACCCACACAATATAATATTTTTAATCCTGCATTTTCTGCACATTTAATTTGCTTATTAAGTATTAAGCTGTTCTTATCCTTTCGCTCTTCGGAGTGCCCTATCATAGTCCACGTACAGCCGTAATATACAGCAGCTGTGGCTGGAAATTGTGATGTAAAGGCACCAAAGTTACCGCCCTTCTTTATATCTTCCCTATAAACGCTTTGAGAACCAATTTCAATGTTATCCGTTTTATTTTCAACCGCAGGTATTATTAGCGCCTCGGGCAGCAAGTATATAAGTTTGGTTCCCTTAATGCCTGCGCTTTCCTTCATTATTTTTTTAACCCATAAAACCGGATTGTCTGTCTCGCATATACCTCCTATTTCACGCGGAATATCAAATCGTTTAAGATTTACAAATATAAATTTCATCATTATCTACCTCTTATCAATATATATTTTTTCCAATCCCAAATATTCGGGCAGAGTTTCTCCCAATAAAGGGGTGCAATAATCAACAAAGTCCTTACTGATACCTGTACCTCTGGAATTGATCCATTCTTTCGGAAAAGTCTTTTCAAAATTTGCTACTTTCTCTAAACTTACCAGACCCATCTCGCACTCATAAGGGTCATTGGAAATCCTCCTTAATGAAACCATATATCCGCTCTCTCCCTCTACCGCTGATTTTACTGCAAAAGCTCCCACCATCTTTGCTTCTTTCCTATCGATTTTAGATTGGTGGGTAATAGATGACCTGCCTAAAAGCCCTGGTTTTTCGTTTCTGGATCTTATTCCGAGATGTTGGATAATCTGATTCGAGAGGTATTGGGACACACCTCCCGGTACCTTATGACCAAAACCATCGGTAAAGCCGCTATCTGCAATATGCTGCCCTTTTTCATCTTTTAATCCTTCACTGACAACCACCAGCACTCCTCCGTGCATATCGTACATTTCTTTTACATCATTTAGAAAATCCGGCAAGATTAATGGTCTTTCGGGTAGATATATCAAATGAGGTCCCTTATTATCCCGGGCGGCAAGACATGCTGCTGCTGTCAACCATCCTGCATTTCTTCCCATTATTTCTGCCACACAAATATGTATAGGAAGTGATTCAATGTCACATGCCAGCTCCATCATCGAGACTGCAACATAACGGGCAGCACTCCCGTACCCGGGACAGTGGTCGGTATTAACCAGATCATTATCTATTGTCTTGGGTATACCTATAACATTTAGATCATATCCTGAATCTACGGCAAGTTTTGATATTTTATTGCACGTGTCCATTGAATCATTACCACCATTATAGAAAAAATACCTGATACCGTAGACTTTTAATATATCAAGTACCCTTGGAAAATCTTCATAAGTCAGCTTTTTTCTGCAGGATCCGAGCACTGAAGCAGGAATATACTGCAACTTTTCAATAATATTTTGCGGTTGAGCCCTTAGATCTATAAATCTCTCATTTAGTAAACCTTCAATACCAAATCGGGCACCAAGGATATTGTCAATTTGGGGATACTTTAAGGCTTCTTCAATAACTCCCTGCAAAGAGGCGTTGATAACAGCTGTTGGTCCACCGCCATGGGCAACCACCATATTCGCTTTGGCCAAACTCATCACTACTCCTTTTTATACTTTCATTTTTAAGGTTAATATTTTTTTTAGAATTTAATGATGTATTTATATAAATGAAACTACATCTTACGTCTGCCTTTAAAAAACTTTGGATTACCACCATTTGATCTGCTCTGTTACATATTTACGTATTTCCACTAATTTCGGATCAGCAATACCTCTTGGCCTGGGAAGATCTATTATAATCTCCTCTTTTATTCTTGCCGGTTTATTTGAAAGTATCAGTATTCTTTCTGCAAGATAAACTGCTTCTTCAATATTATGTGTAATGAACACTACAGTAGTTCCTAGCTCTTTCCAGAGCCGGACCACTTCATCTTCAAGATAATAACGCATCTTTATATCCATTTGACCGTAGGGTTCATCCATAAGCAGTAGGTCCGGATTCATTGCAAATGCTCTTCCTATTACCTGTCTCTGATCAGTACTTGCAGAAAGTTGATGCGGGTATAAATGTCTTACCTGTTCAAGGCCCATTAATGATATTATTTTGTTAATCCTTTCTTTTTTCTTTTTAGCTGGCCATCTTTTGACATCAAGTCCAAATCCTATATTTTTCTCAACAGTTAACCAGGGAAATGATGAAGGTTCTTGAAATACAAATGCCAGATTATGCTTTCTGGGATTTGCAGGCTCGCCACCAATTAAAAGATCTCCACAAGTGGGTTCAATAAGGCAAGAAAGAAGGTTTAAAAAAGTAGTCTTCCCGCAGCCTGTAGGGCCAACAACACAGAGTAATTCCCCTTCTTTAATATTGAATGAAATATTATCTAAAACAAGTAGATCTCCAAACTTTTTTGTAAGATTATTAACTTCTACCTTCACTTTTCTATTATCAGTCATATTTATCTCCTGTAAAAATAAATCTTTTTTTATACTCCAAGGTCGATATCCATATTAGATGAAATGAGCTTTCTCAGCTTTAAAAAATCCGGGTCCATATTATTCCTTGGCCTTTGAAGTTTTATATCATATACTTCTTTCACTTTAGCAGGACATTTGCCAAACAGGATTATCCTTTCACCAAGATATATAGCTTCTTCAATATTATTGGTAACAAATATAATTGTCTTTTTCTGTATTTCCCAAATGCGGAGTATCTCATCCTGCATCGAATACCTGGTCTGAGCATCAAGTTGGCCAAATGGTTCATCAAGAATGAGGATATCTGGATTGTTGGTATAAGCACGGGCTATTCCGACACGCTGCTTCATCCCTCCGGAGAGCTGATGTGGATATGCATTCTCAAAACCTTTCAACCCAACCATTTCTATAAACTTTTGTGCAGTTTTACGTCTGATTCTTTTTGGAACTCCTGATAATTTTAGACCTATTTCAGTATTTCCCATGACAGTTTTCCAGGGAAGCAGTCCTATTTTTTGAAATACCATGCAGATTGATCTATGTGTACCATAGATCTGTTCTCCGTCCAGAAATATTTTTCCTGAAGAAGGCTCTTCGATGCCGGCAATAATATTGAGTAATACAGTTTTTCCGCTTAATCCCGGACCCAATAGGACCAGAAACTCATTCTTACAAACTTCCAGTGATATATTATCTACAACTAAAAAGTCTTTTTTTTTCACCTTATAAGACTTACTTATATTCTCAAGTTCCAGTTTTATTTTTCCGTTCTCCACGGACATACTCTCCTTTCAATAAATGACGCAAACAGTGACAGTAATGCACCGATTATTCCGATAATGAACATGCAGATAAAAATAAGTGCTGTATCCCCTATTTGCATTCCTCTTGCAATTAAAAATCCTGTACCTGAGATCGAACCGAGCATTTCTGCAGCCAGCACAATTGCCCATCCTACGCCTAAGGCAGTGCGAATTCCTGCAAAAATGGCCGGTATGGAAGCAGGCAGGACTATTTCTCTTATCATCTGAAAATTATTCGCCTGAAATATTTTTCCAACTGCCAGATACAATGGTTCGGCCATCATGACCCCTGCTGCTGTGTTAATAACGACTATTGCAAAAGTGCCAATAAATACTAGTAAAATCTTCGGGAATTCACCTATTCCGAACCAGATAGTGATAAGCGGTACCCATGCAATGGGAGGAATTGGTCTAATGATTTCAAAAATAGTTCCAAAAGTTGATTTGAAAAGCCTGCTCCATCCAAGAGCGGTTCCGAAAATAACACCCAGTCCACAAGCTGCTGCAACAGCTATGACAACTCTCCTTAAGCTGTCCCATACATGCTTGTATAATGGTCCGCGTAGCGGCTTTTCTAAAAATAAAATTAATCTATCCCACGTCTCCTGCGGGCTTGGAAACAGTCCCGGCCTCCTGCTTGCTAGGAATATCCAGCCAATTATTAGCAAAGCTATAGAAGATAAGGAGAGCAGTAAATAAAATGCTTTTTTGATAAATCGAGTTTTTTTAGTTTCCATTATTTTTTAAACCTCCACACTTCCATCCTTTGCTCTATTTTGGATAGAACAATAGCCATTAACGCACCAATGCTCCCGATTATAAGCATTCCCAATACAATCAGGTCAGGTCTGGCAAACTGCCTTCCCATAAGTATCATATAACCGAGGCCAGAACCGGCTGCCAGCATCTCAGCGGCCACAAGAGTAGTCCAGGAAGCTCCCAGAGCAATCCTTATGCCGGCAAAAACCATTTGAAAAGAAGATGGTATACCTACTTTGACAAATATTTGGAAATTATTCGCACCACATGTCTTTGCTACATTAATGAGTGTGATATCGGCCAGCCTGATACCTGTATATGCATTTATTACACAGGGTACAAAAGCTGCAAAGAATATTATATAAACTTTTGCCCTGATACCTATCCCCAGCAGCAAAATAGTTAAAGGGATCCATGCAATTGGAGGGATAGGCCTTATTGTTTCAAATAATGGTTTTACGAACCTGTCTATAGGTTTATACCAGCCCATAAACCAGCCAAGTGGAACGCCAATAATAACTGCAGTCAAAAAACCTGATAAGGATATCCTTAAACTTGAAAGTATATTCATTGGAAGAGTTGAACCTTCTGGCTTTGGATTTGAAAGCTTATCAATAAATGTATTAATTAATTCAGAAGGTCTGGGTAAATACCTTGTCGGGATGATCCCATACCTGACAAGCAATTCCCAGATCAGTAAAAAAGTGATTATGCTCAATACAGGGATAATGATATTATAAATCCATTTATCCCTTTTAAAGCCAAGAAGCTCGATCTTCTTTTTACTCATGCTGAAACCTCAATTTTTTTGTTTGATAAAAAGTTTAGTTAGATACTAAGACACAATTATTTTTTAAGTAAATTATATTATAATATTTTTTGCAGTATCATAGTTGCAGCCCCAACTTCATAGAGTGCGTCTTTTACTCTTCTACGGAAAATCTTCGGCATTTCCACACTGTAACCAAGTCTTAAGGAAACTTCTGATTGTACCATATTAAAGTAAAATTCACTGACATCGAACATATTGCCTGAAAGCACTATTACCTGGGGCCTGAAAAGGTTTATCATGCTGACCAGCCCGCAGGCCATCGCACATGCTGCTTCTATTAATATATATGCAAATTCCATATTACCTTCATCGATACCACTGCATATTTTCTTGTATGACCGGGCAGGTATATCAGGTAATATCTCACCATTTGTTTTTTTATATTTTAATTCAAGCTTTTCCTTTATCTTTTTTTCTATAGCTTCAGTCGAACAATATGTCTCTATGCATCCCTTACTGCCACAACTGCACTGCGCCCCATTGATATTTACAGATATGTGGCCAAAACCACTGGCGGTATTATTTAATTTTCGGTAAATCTTACTGTCCATTACTAATCCGCAGCCAACACCTTCGCTGTTTATAACAAACATCGCATTATCATAACCTACTGCAAAACCATACCAGTGTTCTCCCAGCATGCGGGTATTACAGTTATTATCAATCTCAACAGGAAATCCGAATTTTTTTTCAAGGAGATCTTTTAGGGGGATGCCGCAAAGCTTTCCCCCGAGGGCAAAATTCTTCAGTACTCCGCTTTTATAATCTACAAGCCCCGGTGCTCCGACACCGATACCTAAAATTTTATTTTTATCGATTTTAGATATTTTAATTATATCTTCGACTACTGATATTACTGTATTTACAAGAGTATCTTTGTCGACTATATTGTTTATCATAAGTAAACGTTTCTCAACAATATTCATCTTGAGATCAACAAGTGCAGCTCCAAGGGTGTTCTTTGATAAATTTATTCCAAAACAGTAGCCAGCAGATTCGTTAATATCAATATTTATGGGATGCCTTCCTTTTTTGGATTCGATATAATCTTTTTCAACAAGGAAACCTTCTTTGATCAATCCATCTATAAGCCTTGTTACAGTAGGTTTGGAAAGACCGGTTTTTTTACAGATCTTGACCCTCGGCATTTTCTCATAATTATTAATACAGGACAATATTTTTTTCCTGTTTACTCTTCGAACCATCGAGTTGTTGGTTAATCTTGTTTCGATACTCATAGTAATTTTTACCTAATAATACTTTTAAAAATATATTTTATAACAATTCAGGTGCAGTTATTGTTTTTCTAGGTTTAACTCAAATAACTGCACCTGAATTCTCATACACAGAACTTATCTTGTTCTATAACTCCTAATTACCTATGACTCTATTATAAATGTTTATAATAGGATCGGGAAGAAAATTATTACCTGCAAGAATTTTGTCAAGTTGTTCCTCTGTAAAGTTACCCATCTCCACAAAAACAGTCGTAGGGTTATACACCTGCGATTCTGCAATAAGCATATCTCCTTCATCCGTCATCTGGGTATAGTAACCATAATTCTCCTCAAGAGTTACAAATGGATTATCCTCTATTATCTTAAAACTATCTTCAACTGTGGTTGTATACCCGTCTTCTTCATTCATGGCAACCATGTATTCAGCAGCTTCTTGCACATTTTCCATTACCCATTCTCCAGCCATGATTGTTATCTCAAGCCATTTTTCTATAGCTTCCTTTTGATTTTCCCAACCTCTGGTAGATGCCATATAATTACAAACTATACCTGTTTTTATCCATGCATCATTACTTACCATTACGAGGTCTTTTTTATCTTCGTCATAAAGTAATGGACCCCATACACCAACAACATCGCCCTGTCCTGCCATAAAAGCTGTGTTTGCAGTAGCTATATCCATATTTACTACATTTACTTCATCCATGGTGAGTCCAAAGACCTGAATTGTCTTATAAAGAACATACTCATTGGTTGTTCCTTTTGCACATAGTATCTCGGCTTCTTTCCATGTTTCAGCAGTGCCGTAAAGTTCAGGGATATCTGTGTGTCCTTTGCCTGCTTCGACTATTGGAGAATCTGGTCTAGCGAAAAATGCCTGATGTCCGCCTTCATCACGTGTAGCAGTCCCGATAATCTTTAAATCATGCCCTACTACTCCTGTTATTACACCTCCTATTCCTGTAGAACCACAATCCCAGGATGCGGTGGCTTCCATCTGAGCTGGCCCATTTGGAAAGAGTATGGGTTCAATCTCCAGATTTACTGCTTCAAGCCATCCTTTTTGCATTGCTATATAGTTTGTAAGTGGTGGTGAAGTGCTTCCGATGTAGGCCATAACCAGTGTGGTTTTTTCCGGCAGAGGTTCCATACCCCAGAGCATCCCGTTAACCTGTACAAGATTTTCTTCAGGCTCTTCAGTAATTTCTTCTTCTACTGGAACTGCTTCTTCTTCTGCAGGAGCTACTGCTTTTGGTTTACAGCCGTATAATGAAAAAGCTGTAACCATTGATATACTTAATATCAGCACCACTATCCATAATAATGATTTTTTCATTTTCAAATCCTTTCTTTTCAAAATCTCAATTAAAAAATACATATAATTATTTCTATAGACCACCTCCTCTAATGCTTTACTTTTTACATTATCTCTGATAAATTTCTTCCGAGATTTGTTTTGGTTACAGCTCTAATATAAGATTATATTAGTTCTCCTGAACAATCTCATTCTATTTTATACTTATCACCCCCCCCTTCTCTGATAATAATCTTTACTAATAGTATAAGGCTCTATATATTAGAAATTTTTCCAATACCTCGTTTTATAGCAAGAGTTCAATATTATTATATTTAATAATCCTTTTTGTTTTGACATAAAAGCATACTTAATATTTTTATTATTTATATATTAATCAACATTATTAAGTTTCAAGCTAAAACTATATCATTAATTTTATTATTAATCAAGCTAAAATTATTAAAATTATCATTGATTATTTAATATTTAACAATAATTATAGGGTAAAATCAAATAATTTTGGCATCAATTTAATATATAATTTCATATTGAAATTATATTATTAAATTGATATAATTCATAAAGTTAGCTTTTAATAGTATTTTTATCATTTGAAAATATATACATTTTTGCCAAAGTATTTGATTCTTAATTAAAACAATTATGGCTGTAAAATAAAAAAAATATATTTTATAGGTTAGCATTAGTCAAAAACAATCAAATTAATATTATTAAAATAATACAATGGAAAGGAGTAAGACAATGAGTAAACATATTAGAGAGTATCAGGAAAAACTCATTAATGTGATAAGCAAAATCTATGACACACAGCAAAAAAATATTGATAAAGTAGCTCAAATGATGACTGAAACCATTTTGAAAAACAAAAGTATATATGCTTTCGGGCCTTCTCATGCAGGAATGATAGTAGAGGAAATGGTTTATAGGGCAGGTGGTCTTGCCCTTGTTAATCCCATACACGCTGCTGCTCTATTACCAAATGCAAGACCAATATCAATTACCACTTCGATGGAACGTTTGCCCGGGTATGCCACTGTACTTATCAAAGCTAGCGGAATAAAAAAAGATGATTTTCTTCTCATACATTCAGTTTCTGCAAGAATTCCAATAGTGATTGAAATGGCTATTAAAGCAAAAGAAATAGGAGTTCGTGTTGCCGGCATTGTTAACATGGACTTTGCTACAAAAGTTACTTCTCTTGATTCTTCAGGTAAGATGATGTATGAAGTTTGCGATATAGTAATTGACAACTGCGGTGAACTAGGGGATGCCTGCATATCCATAGAAGGTCTTCCTCAAAAAGTTGCTCCAACTTCAACAGTTGCCGGTGCATTTATAGTTAACTCTATAGTTATTAGGGTCTGTGAGAATCTAATTAAAAAAGATACCGAGCCTCCAATTTTTCGAAGTGCAAATATTGATGGATCCAATGAATTCAATCTTCAATTGTTGGAAAAATACAAAGATAGAATTCATTATATGTAATTGAAAAGCTGTGATTTCACTTTTTATTTTTATGATATATATTTTTATTTTTTTTACTATAGATCTTATAGGGTGAAATTATAACTTTGTCAAAATAAATATACTAAAATAAAGGAAGAAATAAAATGAAAAAACCAGGACATTATTCACTAGATGAAATAAAGAAACAAGACATATCCTTTAAGTCAGTCCGTAATTCCTATGAAGATATTTCAATCGTAACAAAAGCTGCTTTTAAAAGTAGGCCTGACCAGGTTATATTTACTGGTTGCGGAACTTCTTTTTATCTTGCTGCTTCAATCTCAAATTATTTTATA
>Ga0307380_10010445_pt1 | contig 11699 bp, 10 predicted proteins | sample UN3MG_FD_202239 | JGI IMG/M metagenome (GOLD analysis project Ga0307380, IMG submission 202239) | Soil microbial communities from Risofladan, Vaasa, Finland - UN-3 | ecosystem: Environmental > Terrestrial > Soil > Coastal area > Acid sulfate soil | place: Finland: Risofladan, Vaasa | collected... | reverse complement strand
TGGTGATGCAAGGGAGCTATCTGCCTTAACAGATAATTCGATTGATTTGATTTGCGCTCATCCACCTTACTCAGACATTATACATTACACAGATAAAAAAGAAGGTGACCTTTCCTTCTTTGCCATTGACGAATTCTTGAACGAGATGTCAAAAGTTGCAAAGGAAAGTTACCGGGTTTTAAAACCAGGGCGTCAATGTGCAATACTCATTGGAGATACAAGGAGAAAGAAACATATTATTCCTCTTGGATTTTTAACTATAGGCGTGTACTTGAATGCAGGATTTAAATTAAGGGAGCTTGTTATCAAACGTCAACACAACTGCAAAACGACGGGATTCTGGTATACAAACAGTATTAAATATAATTTTTTGCTTCTTGCACATGAATATCTTCCTATATTTGAGAAACCAAAACGAAACATCATATTCAAAGATAAGAAAGGTGATAAATATGCAGCTAATATATCTGAAGTATCTGAAGAATTAAAACAAAAGAAAACATTAAGTGAGTTCGAAACAACAACAGTATGGATATTTCCGGAGAAAGATTATGAAAAATTACTCAACAAAAATATAATAGATAGGTATTCCGAAGATCACAACTACTCATGCGTTTTTTTAAGCATTGATAAAAAGACTAAAGAGAAGAATAAAAAAGGTGAGCAAGCCAATTCATTATTATTTATAAAAACAGACTTGGATAACGAAAACATTTCACAATCTGCTCTTGATGGATTCATTTTTGATTTGAATAGTATGATTGAAAAAAAACTGTCTTATATTGAGAAGAATGGTTTCGTAGTGATAGAGACAAAAGATAAGAGAGTTAATGGATTTATCGAATCCCCTGCAAAAAGAATAGTCAGCACATTAATAAATGACAAGTTGTGGTTGAAAGAAATTATCTTTGTAACCACGGAAAACCAGAAAGAGAATTCTAACGAAAATGATATGTATCTAAATCTCGTTCATAAATATCTACTGGTTTATGAGGTTTTATGATTAGAAAAATTGATAAGCAGTATATAAGCTTTGCTTCAAAGATCTCTTTCTTTGAATTTATTCAAACTGAATTTGATGAAGCCGATTTTGAGATTGGCAAATACAAAGATGAAATAGATTTTCTGGCAAAGAAATTTACTATTGAGAAATTAACTAGGTTATTTAAGAAACATCCCAAATCAATTGACATATTCGAAGAAGTTCTGCAATTAAAACGTTTTACAAATACACAATATACCCATTTTTGTTTTGACGTAAATGTTCTCAATAATTATGATGAAAATGCCATAATCAACCACGCAAAGAAATTGATATTCAAGTTTGAAAATGGAAAAGATAATAAGCATTTTGTGAATCTTTATAAGCGTAATTGCAAAAAAGATAACGAGAGCAGAGAGGAATTTATCTTTTTCCTAAAAAGGACCATAATCAGTTACTTAAATAGCTTCCTTAATGCAAAAAATAAAGATAAAGAGAAAATTGAAAGAGAAGTTTTATATGAACACTTAGAAAACTCAATTGGTTCAAGATTGCGATTGTCAAGATACTTAATTGAGAATTTGAATGCAGATAAAATTATCAAATCAATAGATCTTAAGAAGTATCTAGAAGTAAAACGACACCCTAAAGATACAAAATCAATTCATGGGAATTTCGGGAAAATGAAAATTGAAAGAATACTAGAAGATATCGGGATGGAAGATATAGGTAAAATACTTGCAAAGACCATTCCTGCTGATCAAATAATATTGCCTGATAAATACAAAAACAAATTCTGTTACATTACTGAAAGGATTGTACATGGAATAGTGAAGCGAAAGAATAAAAAACCGAAGGTTTTTGATTTCATTCTATTTTTTGATAGAAAACCGTTGATTTTGATAGAGACAAACTTTTTTTCGACCACGGGTACGAAAATCGGAATAAATCGCGATGAATATACAGACTTAAAGGAAGATATACAAACATTTTGTAGAAAGAAAAACATTGTAATGAAATTTGTTTGGATAACAGATGGCAATTATTGGTTGACAAAAACCGGAGAAAACATGTATAAGAATTTAAGGGAGAATTACTTCACTGCTGATCATGAGATACTAAATTATAATTTGTTAAAAGCCAATATTTCTAAAATACTTCAAAACATGAAACAGGTAAGTAAGGCAAAAGACAAGATAAGCAAACGAAAATGAATAATTGGCTTGCTATTGGAGGTGTAAGGGAATAGAGCTCAGGTATCAACATTTCACTTAACAGGCAGTAAACAGAAAATAGCGACATTGAAGTCAGAATTTCACAGTACACCCAAGCTGAAGAGAACCAAAAATCTTGACAACATTTCAGACTTTTGTATATTGATAAGTAATTAAAAGAAATTAAAATGTTAGCAGTCATATTTATCTACTTAACAAAAAGAGATGTCGTGTAATTCGAAGTCTCATATCATCAAGCACTTTTTATAGCTTTCCTGTATTTATTTAAAAAAACCTAGCAAAAATGTAAAAAAAAAGTAATTCAATTAAATAAAAAGATGTAGAGAACTGAAGAGGGAGATTTTATATGCCAAAGAAAGTAGAAGAGTATCCAATAGAAGTTTCAGCAAAAATCATTGCGGATATAAGCGCTGGAATTTATCGCACTCCAGCTAATGCATTAAAGGAATTAGTAAGCAATGCTTTTGACGCAGATGCTACCAATGTTATACTTACATCGGATTATCCAAAATTTACTGTATTTACATGTAGTGACAATGGAAAAGGTATATCAGCTAAAGAACTTCAAGAAATAATGACGCGAATTGGAGGAAGTGATAAAAGAGCTAATGAAAAAGATACGTCAGAAAAAGGCAGACCATTAATTGGAAAAATTGGAATTGGTCTTTTAGCAATAGCTCAAATTTCTAGAAAATTTACTTTGATATCTTCCAAGAAGGGAGAACCTTTCCGCTTTGAAGCAATTGTAGATTTAAAACCTTTTTTTGATATTGATGTTTATAAGAGGAACTTAATTGAGATAGGAAAATATAAAATGTACGAGAAAATAGATGAGGAACAAGATGTACAATACACTAGAATAATTTTGGAGGAAATTGATATAGGTTTTCGAAAAAGGTTACTTGAATCTGAAAACATTGAAATTAAAATAAAAGATTTCAAATGGAAGAGAGGAGATCCCGAAACTTTTGAAGAGTTTGTTGAATGGGTTAAGAATAAAAGAATTAGGGAATTATCTGAATATAATAGAATGATTTGGGAATTAGCTCTCATTTGTCCTGTTAAATATTTAGATGAAGGCCCCATTAAGGGATATAATATTATTCCAGAAATTAAACAAAGATTAATAGACTACAATTTTACTGTAATTGTGGATGGAATAGAATTGAGAAAACCCATTTTATTTCCAACAGATGATGAAATAGTCAAAAACCCTGATGACTTTCGAGTATATAAACTGATTTATGACGACAACATTGGTGAAAATAGATTAAATTTCATAGGTTACATTTACCACCAGCGAAAAAGCATATAGCCTCCTGAATTAAGAGGTATATTATCAAGAATTCGGAACGTAGCCATTGGTACCTGTGATAAGACTTTATTCAATTATCCAAAATCTGAAGGTCCAATAATTGAAGAATTTATGGGTGAGGTCTATTTAAATGAAGGACTAGAAGATGCTCTGAATATCGACAGGAATAGTTTCCGAGAATCTGATATCCTTTATATTAAACTACAAGAATATTTATTTTCTCTGTTAGGCGGTGAAAAAGGCATTACTAAAGATGTTAGAAAACGCTCTAAGGTAAGAATGGATAAAAAGAGAAAATCTGAGGAGAAATCCTTTTACAAGAAAATAGAAAATATAATTATGAAAAAACTTGGGAAGAAATTTAAAATACAAAAATCTTCAGAAAAAACCGATATCCCTGTTTCACTCTACAAAGAAGAAAAGATCATTAAACTGTTTGAAAGTTCATTATTTCCTAGAAAGAAAAAAGAAAGAAATATTTTAGAAATTGTTTTTATTTTATACGAGGTATCAAGAACTTATGCAAAAGATAAAAATGAACTCACAGAATTATTTTATGGACTCTTGAACGAAATAAAATGGTAGACTATAGAGAAGATATAGAGTATAGTAAAAAAGTAGAAAAACGAAAAGAATCGACATTATCATTCATATGCCCAAAAAAGCACTATGTTAGAAAAGAAGGTTGGTTAACCATTGCAAGAAATAGAAAAGAAGTGGTTTCCTCACGGGTTGAAACTCAAGGTTATATACGCTATTTCAGTTTATGTGGGAAAGAGGCTATCGATGTTTTGTTATTTGAAAGAGAAGGAATAATAAGAGCCAATGCCAGAGGTTATCCAGATGTTTGCTACTGTGATTTTGTAGAAGACAATCCTTTGGAATTTGCGAAACTAAAAGAAACATTAGGGAAAACAAAAGGATTTAATATGAGATTTGAAGAATTAGTTTACGATGGCAGCTTTCAAAAGCTGGTTCAAAATGAACCTTTCGACGTAGTAAACCTTGATTTTTGTGGAAGTTGTTTTCCAAAACATGATGCGCCTGATTCAAAAACCTTAAGAGCAATTGAATGTGTGCTTAAGCTGCAATCAGCTGTATCATTCAATTTATTTATTACATTTCGTGCACAAAGAAGCTCAGAAAATTCTGGGGCAATTAAAGAACTTCGCGATGTAATGGAAAAGAATCTAAGTCAATTTAGTGATTTTAAAAGTGTTTACGAGGAAAAAATAGGGTTTCCATTAAATATTTTGTGTGAAAATGATTACCCATCTTTCCTTTTACATACCTTCCCTAAAATTCTATTAGGATTTGGAAATAATTATAACTTAGGTGGAGAGTGCATAAGAAGATTCTATTATAAGAGGAAAGAAGGGGAATATAAAATCGTTAAATTTATTTTTTCATTCGAACCAAGACGGGAAAATAATAGATTTTCTGACAGAAGTAGAAAAACTGTTCAATTAGCCAATGCCTACCATAAGTCCATAATAAATTGTTTAAAAAATTCTCCAATCAATGTCGACGATGTATTGACAAATAAACCTAGTTTAAGGGCTAAGTTAAATAATGATCAAGAAGATCTAATAAAAAATAGAGGAAAATTTAAGATATGATCAACATATTTGTAAATCCGACCCTTAATTATGAAAATACTACTAGTTGAACCTGATTTTCCAATCCCTCCGAAAAGCAAAAATCATAAACATTTTCTTCCTATTGGGCTTTTAAAAATTGCATCACATTTAAAAAGTATTGAAATCAAAGTAAAGCTAGTTAGGGGAATCTCGGAAAGTCCAGCTGAAAGAGCAGAGGTTCAAAAATATAAACCTAATGAAATATGGGTTACATCACTTTTTACGTATTGGGCAAAATATGTGAGAGATGCTGTCCTATTCTACAAAGAACTATTCCCGAATGCAAAGGTAATCGTGGGTGGCATATATGCCTCTCTATTTTCAAAAGAAGAAATTAAGAAGTATACCGGTTGTGACAAAGTCTATCAAGGAACAATACCGAAAGCTGAAAAGTTTTTCCCAGCATACGATTTGTTAGAAAACACCAATCCTCATCCAATTGATTACCAAGTAATTCATAGTTCAAGAGGTTGTGAAAGAAGATGTAAGTTTTGCGGAACTTGGATAATTGAACCAAAATTCAAATCTAAAAAAAGTATAAAAAATGAGATAAAATTTAAGAAACTAGTTTTTTACGATAATAACATTCTTATGAATAAATATATTGAAGATATATTTGAAGAACTTATAGAACTTAAAAGAGAAAAAAAGATAGAATGGGCTGAAGCTCAGTCCGGATTTGATGGAAGGATATTAACAGAAAAACCATATTTAGGAAAGATGATTAAAGAAGCAGGTTTTAGATATCCTCGGATAGCCTGGGATTGGAAATTTAGCGAGTTTCCTAAAATTGAAACGCAAATTAATATTTTAATAAACGCTGGTTATCACTCAAAAGAAATATATGTTTTTATGCTCTATAACTGGGATATTCCATTTGATGAAATGGAAAAGAAAAGGATTAAATGTTGGAAGTGGAAGGTTCAAATTGCTGATTGTAGATATAGACCCTTAGATCAGTTATATGATAACTACAATCCTCATAGAAAAGAGCAAACATTAGCTGACTATTTTATCCATGAAAAATGGTCAGATGCTGCTGTGAAGCAATTTCGGAGAAATATCAGAAAGCAAAATATCTGTATAAGACACGGTTTTCCATTTTATTCAAGAGACTATGAAAGAAAGAGAATCAAACGCGATTCTATGAGAATAACGAAAACCATTAAGGGGAAGCGAAATAAGATTAAGTATCTCAAAGAAAGAGGCATTGATTATTGGTTTCCTAACAAAATTACATATCCAAACAATTGAAATCAAAAGTTATTCCAGAAGCAAAATTTTTCGTGAACGTTGTGGGGTCTATAATCAAAAAATGAGATATATTAGTTACCTTTTTGATACACTATTTACGACCATGAGGAGAAAATGCCCCAGAAGATCTGACACCAAAACAATATCAGTTTCTATTGACAACTTTTGAATCTTCTGTTATAATGGCATAATATGAATTATAAAATGAAACATCAGTGTAATCTTTTGAACAATAAAGTTATTTCTATTTTTCAGTCTTGCCCCTTTTTCTTCTCTAGAAAGTCCTGGGGTCAGGCTAGAATTTGGAATTTAGGCTCCAATTCTAATCGTCCTTGCAGAATACAATAGCAGAAAAGTGGGAGAGACTGCTTTTTCACTTATCCACTTATTCGAATAAGTGGATAAGTCAATTTCGATTGGTTTATCGAATTTTCAGCGAGATGAGGATATGCGTTCGTCTCTCAAAATTATTAGAAGGAAGAGTCCCGCATTGAATTGCCTTGGTTTTTCAACCTTTAAGAAAAAATACCCAGAAGATTTGACGCCAATCTCTATCCAAAAATCATTGACAAATCAATAATACGATGATACAATAAAACAATCTTATTATCAATGTAAATGTAAAGGAGAGAAAATGTCATATGGAGCTTTTCACGATGAATTTAAAGTCGAAATAGGTAAATTAGCAATTGAGATTAATGGTAAAATTACAGACGGAAAGGGTGAATATTCTTATCCAAACTGTATTGGGAAATTCAACGAAAAGACTATTGACATTGAAATGTTCTGGGAAGTTGGTGCAACCTTTTTGAAAATATACTTATGTTCAGACTTTTTATTGAATCTAACAGTAGAAAAGGAAACTATCGTTTCGCGAGTTGTTGAAAAACTTGGAATGGATACTGAACCCACCTTAGATAGAACAACTGTTCCAGAAAGTTTCAATGCTCAATATCAAATTACTGGAAAACCTGAACAGAAAATTAAGGAATTCCTATCTAAAAGAGAAGTAATAAAAGAAATTAAACTCTTAGAACCATTTACTCGACTTACAATAAAGAACACACTCATCTTTTCTAAGCATTTTGTTAACTCCAAAGATGATTTCAAAGCAGCAAGAATGATGCAAATAATAAGGTCGCTTCATACTCTCTCAAAATTATCATAAATCCCCCTCACCTCCTTTGAGAACGGGGACGATGTACTTCGCTCTAACTCAGCATCTTCGGTCCTTCAATAAAATATTCGGGACCTACGGAACTTCGACATAACTCAGTATCTCCGACTTCATTTATTAGAAAACAGGTAAGAACAAAATAACTTGACATTAGTCAAGAATCATTATATATTGAACCACTATGCATGAGAAAATTCATTTGTATCGAAAAGTAACAAGTGGTTTTTGTGTTTTCATACTTATTTTCGTTATTTTGTCTCTTTTAGTTTATAAATCTTCAATGGCCCAAAAGCGCATTATATTCCTGCATCCAACTGCTGGTGGTCCGGTGTTCTACCTTGAAGATCCAGATGTCTTTAACGAATTCTGGCAGCTTATACCAATATATGCTGAAAACGATGAGGGGAAGGTTACAGCTTATCTTGCAGAGATATTGAGGGATGAAGAGGGGAAGATTCTTGGTGACATGACCGTCCTTGATGCAATGACAGGTTTCATTGAATTAAAAGATGATTACACAGACTACATATGCATCTCCCCGAAATCAAATGAAATAATCTAGAAAACGTGCTCGGTGCTTGAATCTGTGAAAATGGGGACAGCGACCATTTTCTTAGTTTCTTTACCCCTCGACTTTATGGTGCAGTCACGATTTTAGACTCCACTCAGGTCAGGCAACCGTAGAATCCCATTTTTTCATTGACAAACTAATTAATTTCTGGTAATATTTTTCTATTGATAAATTTAATTCTGAATCCGCAGCATTACGGTGCATATTCTGAAATAATAATAGGGTTTGGTTAAAACTGTGAGCAGGCTTTATGGAATTCTTGATGCAAGCATGTTGGTCAGTAATATCTTATTTCTTAGCCTGACACCTGACATTTTCCTCCCCATGAATGGGGTCAAATCTCAATATTGGACAATTTGAAATTAAAGGAATCAGATCTTCTCTAAAAGGCGTCAGGGAGTTAAGCTAAAATCGTTAGGGAAACCATTTTTTTTATTAGAAACCAACCCTATAAATTTGGCACTTTTGTAAAACAAGAAAAGCCAAGCTGAATGAATTAAAGGATCATTTAACATAAGGTACCAGTACTCAACTATATCTTCCTCTCTGTGATGGTATTTCATTTGAGTTAAGATAGTTTTTGGTATCGCACACCTTAATACATCAGTCCAAACTCTGATATCAGACACTGGAGGCATTTTTTTATGATAGTGGCAAAGACCCCGAACTATCTTGCGGACAACCCGCATAACTCTTTCATCTTTGGCGGGATAGATTATCTGACGTAATCCCTGTTCTGTCTGTACAGGTTCAATCAGCTGCAAAAGGTCTCTTACTCTCTTTTCCCCATCTATCTTTTTAAAACTCCTTCTAACAGGACCTTTCCACAACTCCTGACGTGGTAAATTAGGAGGATCTCCGGATAATAAAAGAACATTGCGGAAATGGGCTTCATCATCTGACCAACTGTTATTGCAATTTGCACAAGCAAATACAGTTAGCCTTTGTATTTTGGACCGCTCCTTTGAAGGGGAATATAGGCATTTCGGAAAAACATGTTCTTTCTGAGGATTTTCTGTAATTTTACCACAATAGGCGCAACGTTTAGCTTTCATATATCATGCAAAAATAGGAGATAATTCCCAAAATGTCAAGCAAAAATGATGATGGAAAAAATAGAAAAATAGGGACAGCGACCATTTTCTTAGTTTCTTTACCCTTCAACTTTCTGGTTCAGTCACGATTTTAGACTCCGCTCAGGTCAGGCAACCGCAGAATCACATTTTTTCATTGACAAAGTAATTAATTTCTGGTAATATTTTTCTATTGATAAATTTAATTCTGAATCCGCAACTACTTCAGCGCAAAGTCCAGTAAATTATTTTAATCATGATAAAATAAAAAATGGCGTGGTTTTTCCCTAAGGGAGGAAAAATGAAAATATTCAAGGTGCTCATTTATATTTTAACAATTATTTGCATTTCGGGCTGCTTAGAGCTAGAAAAAAAACAGGAAAATAATGGAAAAATTAAGTTGGGTAAAAAATTTGAATGGACGGTAGGAGATTGGGTGGCCTATCGTTTATCGAATGACTATAGTGCTATTCATAGGATTTTCGGCTTTACATTTGATTCTGGTCCAAAAATTTCTGGTATTGTTCGAGCTAGCTATGATCGAAAAAAGAATGCCATTATAATGGAAATTCGTGGAGCTGAGAAAAGCCCAAATAAGGCAAAGAAGGATATTAAGATGCTACTTGATGAAATCGAAGAAACGCATATCCCTCAACTTAGTGAAGAATATGCAATTATTCTTGAAAAGACTGATTTTTATGCAATTTATATAAATATTGAGAAGAAAGAAGAAATTGTAAGATGGGAAAATGGGAAATACATTTTACCTGGAAATTAAGTATTGGGAATGAATAAAGTTGTTTATGTAGGAGTCACTCATTCGTTTTCAATAGGATTTTAACAATAATTATTAGACTTTATTCGATTTCTTGAACTCACAGTTACTGCAAGCTATAAAACAAAATTGTGCTTCCGATTCAAAATCATAAATTAACAGGGAGGATGAATTGAGGAAACTTTCCAAGCAGTACTTCTTGGGTATATTTTTAGGAGCTATTATTTCTGCCTGTATTGGAGGAATAATAACATATTTTACTACAATAAAGAGTACACGAGATGTGATTCAATACAATGAAAAAATTAGTAAATTATTTCTCTACAATAGTGCAAAATCCGCTATTGCACTTCTTCGAAGTGAAATACTAAGAAATACAAATTACCAGATAGATTTGATTGTCTCTACATTAGAGAATGCTAGCAAAGCGAAGGAGAAAAGAATTACTACAAGCCATCGGGTAATGCTATATTCATTCGATCTGCTACTATCCTCCGAAACTCTTTCCTTAGTAACAGAAGAGCAAAGAAACGAGTTAGGTAAGTATTACCTTAACGCTAAGTTCGTGAATGATAGACTTGATCGACTATTCGAAATGTCATCAAATCCATTCCTACCGCAGGATTTCTATAAGGGGTATTGCGTAAAGACCGTTGACGTTGCAAAGGAGTTACACGAGAGAAGCAGAATGCTGATTAATATGCTCAATGACCTTAATAATCGGTGGAAAACAAAGCTTGTTGAAATTAAATACGATTTGGAATATGTGAATGTCCTCAAACAATTGGATGAACAGTTGCCTTCAGGAAAGGAAAATGGAAGTGGGGTCAATTTAGGATACCGGAGGTTTCTATATGATGGAAATCATCGATTCGCATACTTTGCATTGCGAGAAATTAAGCGTGACATGAAAATTCAAACCACACCATTTGCTTTCTTCATAGATGATTCCAATAGGTTGTATGCTTCTCAAGTTAAATACAATAATGTGGAAATAACAATAGTCGATGATTCGATATATAACATCAAATCGTTGGAAGTTGGTAACATAACTGGCGATGCACGAGATGAACTAGCGATTTTGATTGAAACAACTAATGGAGCAGTTATCCTCAAGTGTTATGAATTTGATATTACGGTAAATAAATGGAAACCATTAGAAGTTGAGAAACCCATAATTAAAAAGGCGTCCTCTAAAGAAATGGATTTAAACGAGGCTTATTTAGAGTTAATTGATTTGCACAACGATGGTTTACTAGACATTAATTTGCAGAAGACAGAAAGAGAGCCACAACCAGGTTTTCTAACCTGGAGTTGGGGAAAATCCACTTTACAAAGGTCGAGATACATAAATTTCTGGACTTCGAAGTCGTATTTCGAATAGATTTTTAATGAACCGAGACGGTAGTTTTTATCAAGACTTTTCTAAAGTCATGGGGTCAGGCTGGAATTTGGAATTTAGACTCAACGAATGTCGAAGTCCTGGGGTCTATAATCAAAAAATGAGATATATTAGATAATTCAAGACATAAGACAGGTAAAGTTAAAAGTCAAAAGTGAAAAGTTAAATCTGCGCACAAGAGCACAAGCGACAGGTGGAAATTGGGATTTAGGCTCGCCCGAGTTTAAGAAGCCTGCGACTGCCTTTTGTAAAAAATACCCCGTAAGATTTGACAC
>Ga0307380_10010437_pt1 | contig 11702 bp, 10 predicted proteins | sample UN3MG_FD_202239 | JGI IMG/M metagenome (GOLD analysis project Ga0307380, IMG submission 202239) | Soil microbial communities from Risofladan, Vaasa, Finland - UN-3 | ecosystem: Environmental > Terrestrial > Soil > Coastal area > Acid sulfate soil | place: Finland: Risofladan, Vaasa | collected... | reverse complement strand
CCCGAAAACCGTACATTCATTATATTGAGGTACGGCAAAGCAAGGCAAGGCAAGGCATGGAAAAGAACAGAATGGTGTAGTTTTTGACGGGGGCCGGCTTCGGTCGGCCCCCAATTGAAAATGAGGAAAAAATGCGAAGAAAAATCCTTATAAAACTGCCGGATGATGTGAATCCTAACAGCCTTCTTACTTTTAATAAGGCAGCTAATATAAGCGGGATTCCAATTAGAACGCTTTACGAATGGCGTCGGCAGCCGTGGAGGGGTTTGCAGGTTTACAAATTGGGTAGAAGGGTTTTCGTTCAGGCAGAAGAATTTGTAAGGTGGGCAAACATGCATATCAAAAGTGCAGATTAGAAGGGTAGGTGACATTTGCAACTTTTCAGAGCAACATATTTTCAATCTATCGCTTTGCTGAATTTCTGTGCAAAAAGCAGGGAGTCAGGCAAAAATCTTGTTTTTTTCTTGTTCAAACTGATAAAAAAATCGACCAGTTCCCTGGGAGGGATACAACATAGCACTTACAAAAAATATATATGAGAAGCCAGTTGTATATAACATCGGCTACCAGAATTTTGATATTAAAACTTTTATCAAAATACTCAAAGCAAACGCGGTGGACACGCTGGTTGACCTTCGAGAGAAGCCTTACAGTCGCAAAAAGGAATTCTCTAAAATAGCGCTTATGGATGTCCTAAGAAAGGCAGGTATTGACTATAAATGGATGGGGAACGTGCTCGGTGGTTTAACAATATCAAAAGAAAAATGGATCGTAGGATGTGAGCAACTTGCAAAAATGGCTCAGAACCAAACAATAGTGATGATGTGCCTGGAGGCCGATTACAGGAAATGTCACAGAAAAGAGGTGGCCGAAATGCTAGCATTGTTCCATAAAATCGACAACATCAATTTGTGAAAAAGGCAGGTTTTGTTATGAGCGAAGAACAAGAAGAAAGATACGACAAAGGCTACAAGGACGGTTACGACGAAGGCAAGGAAGCGGAGTGACATGGAAAGGTGGAAAACAGAATGGGAGCGAGGCAACACTTCTTCACGCCATGCTGGCTTATCATTTCTTTTATGCTCGTTTCAGGGTGTATCTCGCTTTTGTTGCAAGACTCTCAAGGTTGTTGTAACAATAAGTCGGCTTCGTGAAACGGTCTCGCTCCCTTGTTTTTAATTAAAGAAAGTAGGTGATATTATGAGAGTTTACAAACCAACATACACAAGGCCGCTTCCTGCAGGTGCGACAAAGTTCACACAGCGGAGCGGTAAAAATCGAGGCTTAAGATTTGCTAAATTCGAGGATCGAAAGGGCCACACCAAAACAGAACGATTGACAAAGAACTGCAAAAAGATCCTGGTCGAAACGAAGCTCTGGCACATTGAATTTGATGACAGCCTGGGCATTCACAGAGAGTTGAAAGCTTACACGGATCACCAGGCAACGCAGCGATTAGCTGATAAGATTCAGGACCTGCTTAATTGCAAGGCTAACAATGTACCGCTTACAGATGAACTGCAAAAGTGGCTTGAGCAGATACCTTCTGCAATACGTGATGAGCTGATTAAGTTCGGGATATTGGAACCCCGGCAAGCGGAGAGAGGTAAGCCTCTCTCGGATCATATTGTTGAATACACAAACAGCTTGACAAAAAAAGAACGTGACCTTCGATACGTCCATGAAGTCGGCTATACGCTTAACGTCATATTTGAGAAATGCGGCTTTATAACATGGCAGGATATATCGGCGGCAAAACTACGAGACTATCTTGATGACCTGCGAGACGCCGGCAAGGGCATAGGCAAGCGCCGATACAACAGCCTCCTGGGAGCGATAAAAAGCTTTTGTAGATGGATGGTACGACAGCAAAAGGCAACCAATTCACCAATAGAATTCTTAGAGGGGATGGACAATCAGCAGACAGATCCCCGTCACCCACGAAGGGCGCTTGAGCTTAACGACTTTAGGCGGTTCCTTGAGGCTGCTGTAGCTGGACCGAAACTATACGGCCTGACGGGATATGAGAGAAACCTTTTATATCGCTTTGCCGCGGAAACCGGATTGCGAAGTGTGGACATACGCCGGCTAAGGGTGAGCGACTTTGACTACTCAGAGCGAAAGATTACTATTAAGGCCGGCAGGACGAAAAACAAAAGCGATGCAACGGTTTATCTTAAGCCGGCAACGGCGGCAGAGCTGCAACAGTATTGCAGAAACAAGCTGCCGAACGCACCTTTTTTCTACTTTACCGATAAGACCTCACCTATGGTTCGATTCGACCTTGCGAACACGGTTGTCAAGGACGCCAACGGCAACGAAGTTTTACCGGCAATACCCTATGTTGAGAATGGGGAATATTTCGACTTCCATGCACTACGCCATCAATGCGCATCGTTGTTAGCCATGAATCCAAATACATCCGAAACGGTACGGCAGAAAGCCATGAGGCATAAAACGCCTGCGATGACGAGACATTACAGCCACGCATTTGAGGACCAGCAGCGGGAAGCGGTAGAGTCCATGCCGGACCTGACACAGCCGAGCACAGAATCACAAGCGGCAGCCAGGACGGGGACAGACGACAAGAGCGTCAATAGAAAAATCTTGCCCAAATCTTGTTTTCAGGGTAGAGAAAACGCGACTAATGTAGAGAGATGTACACAAATAAACTTCGATACAGAAGAAAAAACGCCATTGCAGGCCAAAAACGAGGGTATAAATCAAATATATAATCTGTTTGGTGATTTTTAGGGTAGACAACAAGTCTGAATAGGTAGATAGAGGGCTATAATAATGAATCGCCGTATTCGAGAAATAGCAGCCAAGGACAAAATGCGAGTTGTGGGTCTGATGTCGGGGACATCCGCTGATGGTGTTGATGTTACCGTAGTTGATATTACGAAGCGAAAGATTTGCTCGGTGGCGTTTGATGTGCTTCCATATCCGTCTGCGTTACGAAGAGAAATACTTCGTTTGTGTCGGCCCGAGTCGGCTCGGCTGGATAATATATGCCACTACAATTTCGTTTTAGGCGAAGTCTTCGCCGATGCGGTCATTAAGCTTTGTTCCAAAAGCGGTATTTCTCTAAGCTCGATTGATCTAATCGGCTCGCACGGCCAGACGATCTATCATCACCCGCGAGGCAAGCGCTACGGCCGCAGGATGGTGCGATCCACTCTTCAGATCGGCGAACCCTCCGTCATCGCTCAACGTACCGGTATTACGACGGTAGGGGATTTCAGGCCTCGCGATATGGCCGCCGGAGGTGAAGGTGCCCCTTTGGTTCCTTATGCTGATCACGTCTTATTCGGTCACAATCGGCTGTCTCGCGCCGTCCAGAATATCGGGGGCATCGCCAATGTTACTTTCCTGCCGCGAGGCTGTAAGCAGGATGATATCATCGCTTTCGACACTGGCCCCGGGAATATGGTAATAGACAGCATCATCAGGCTTCTCAGCGGCGGTAGGCGATGCTTCGATGCGAGCGGAAAAATGGCGGCGCAGGGCACGGTCGATACAAGGCTGTTAAATGAAATGCTCCGTCACCAATTTCTGCGACGTTGCCCGCCAAAATCAACTGGTCGCGAAGAGTTCGGTGCTGCCTTCGCCGAGCGAATCTACCGCAGCGCCAGCGAAAGAGGTTTGGCCTATGTCGATATTGTTACGACTGTGACTGCCTTTACCGCCAACAGTATCGTCCGGGCATACCATAAGTTCCTGCCGGCGATGCCGGACGAGGTGATATTATGCGGAGGCGGCTCTCACAATCGCACGCTTATCAAGATGTTGCATAGCGGACTGCCGAAAGCTAAAATGCTTACAACCGAGGATTTTGGTATCAGCGTCGATGCCAAGGAGGCGGTCTCGTTCGCGATTCTGGCCTGGGCGACGATAAAAGGGATGACGAACAACGTGCCCGCAGCCACCGGCGCCGAACGGCCGGTTATTTTAGGGAAGATTGTACCGGCATGACGAAAAGACGTAGAATTCTGCCGACGACCGAGCTGCGCAACCGCGCCAGCGAAAATATCGATAAGCTGTCGACACCGCAAATAATCGATCTAATCAACGCCGAAGATGCGCGTGTCCCCGCTGCGGTGGCCCGGCAGAGTAAGCAGATTGCTGCTGCGATTGACTTAATTGTAGCACGATTTAAAGAAGGAGGACGCTTATTTTACGTCGGTGCCGGCACAAGCGGCAGGCTTGGTGTCTTGGACGCTTCGGAGTGTCCCCCGACCTTCGGCGTGCCTCCTTCGCTGGTGCAGGGCATCATTGCCGGCGGACGGCGCGCTCTGGTACGCTCTGCCGAAGGGGCGGAAGATAATCCTGAAGATGGGGCCGCGGCAATAAAAAAGAAACGCGTCCGGGAAAGGGACGTCGTGGTTGGCCTGGCTGCATGCGGCATGACCCCATTTGTGCATGGCGCTCTCAAACAGGCACGTAAGATAGGGGCGGCGACTATTTTTGTCACCTGTGCACCGGAAGCTGTCGAGCACATCCCTGCTGGAATCATCATCAATCCTGTTGTTGGCCCGGAGGTGGTGACTGGCTCGACCCGGATGAAAGCTGGTACCGCGACCAAACTTGTGCTCAATACGCTCACAACCGGCGCGATGATCCGTTTGGGCAAGGTTTACGGCAACTTGATGGTTGACCTGAAGGCAACGAATGAGAAGCTGCGCGACCGCTCGGTGCGGATCGTGATGGAGATGACTAATCTCAGCCGGCCTCGAGCCAAAAAGCTGCTGGCTCATGCACAGGGTAAGGTCAAAGCGGCGATTGTAATGCATTTTCGCCGGACGGATCTTGCGGGTGCCCTGAAAATCCTGGATGAATGCGACCAGTTTCTCCGAAAAGCTATTGAGGGGGCATCGTGAATTTCATCTCAGCTCAGGCAGGCACACTAAGCGGGCTCGACTGGGGGATTGTCGGCGCAGGTGTTGTGCTTCTGTTTATCATCTCTTACATCTTCGGGCGCGAGGAAAAAGATACGAACGACTTCTTCCTCGGAGGCCGGCGCGTGCCGCCAGTCGTGGCGTGTCTGTCGTTCGTGGCCACAGAGATCAGCGCCCTGACCATAATCGGCATGCCTCACATGGCCTTCATCGAGAATTGGCGCTGGATTCAGTTCCTGGTCGGGCTGGCCATGGCCCGATTCGTCGTGGGGTATCTTTTTATTCCCGCCTTCTACAAGTACAATTGCACCAGCATCTACGAGTTCTTAGGTCACCGTTTTGGGCCGGCGACCCGGTACACCGGCTCGATCTACTTCTTTGTGACACGTCTTCTGGCTTCGGGCGTGCGCCTGTACGCGACATGCATGGCTGTCGGTGTCATTATGGGCTGGCCCCTGGCCGCGACGATAACTTTATTCTCTGTGATTAGCATTGTCTTTATCGCCTTTGGCGGCATCAAGGCTGTCGTCTGGGCCGGTGCGTACCAGGCCCTGTTCTTCGTTGTAGCCGGCGTTGTGCTCGTCGGCTATCTCGTTCAGCACATTGACGGTGGCTTGGCGGCGGCCTTACAGACTGCGCAAGATGCCGGGCGTCTGAGCACATTCTATTTCAAGTTTGACCTCAAAGACGCCTCCATATTCTGGGCATATTTGGCCAGCGGATTCTTCATCGGTCTGGCCTCCTTCGGAACCGATCAGGAGATGGTCCAGAGACTTCTCACTGTCGAGACGCGAAAGGGCAGTCAGAGGACCATTATCGCCACAATTGTCACCGTCCTGCCCGTGTACTGGCTCTATCTGCTTGTCGGTACGCTGCTCTATGTATTCTACCAGCAGCGTCCTTCCCTGCCCTTACCCGAGGAACTCAAGGAAATCCTGCCGCATTTTACTCGGAATATTTTGCCCACCGGCCTGAAAGGCCTGGTCCTGGGATCAATCTTCATGGCAAGTGTTGATTCGCCGCTCAGCTCCCTCACCTCTTCTTTCGTCACTGATATCTATCGTCCGCTGATTCGAAGGCACGCTTCGGAAAAGCATTATCTGCTCGTGTCCCGAGCGGGGGTGGTCGGTTTTGGTCTGATTCTGGCGGGTATCGCGGTGGCCTGCGCCCCGGTTGAAAACATTCTCTGGTTTGCCTTCCAGATCCTCTCGCTGACCGGAGGGCCCATGCTTGGGGTCTTTCTGCTGGGGCTTTTGACTAAACGCAAATCCAATCGAGCCAACATCCCGGCCATGCTCGCCAGCACGGCAGTCTGCCTGGTTCTGCTGCTGCTGATAAAACATGAAATCCTCAAGCTCGGCTGGAGCTGGCTGATCGTCATTGGGACCGCGATAACATTCGTTATGGGCTATTTGCTGGGCCCGGCCATGACAAGAAGCCAAACTAATCAAACAGCCGGGTAGGCAGTGAGTATGCACGGAATGCATATTGAAGCTCGACGTTGCAAGCATCATTTCAAGAATATCTTATGACATGACTTATTGCCGGCCTTAGCCGGAAGAGATGAAACACCCGGTCCTAAACTTGACAGCGTTTGTTTGATATCAGCCAGTTCGATTGTAAGCATTAAATGCACACGAATAAAAGCAGAGTTGCGTAAAAATTTGCTGGTTCAGCTTAATGTGCTCTCCCAATTAAAAATTAGTTTGTTTTAGCTCTCATCCTGCAACTTTCGCAGCCGCAGACCCCTACTTGTCTTAAGTGCGAAAGTCCAGCGAGGTTTTGAGTTTCAATCAATTTAGCTCCTTTCGCCTCCATCTTCCGCAAAGCCAGTTTTGCCTCTCTTTTATTATGCCAACCTAAGGCATCCACTACAATCCGCACATTCTTGCCCCGATGCAGCAGCCCCAATGCCATCGCCTTGACAGCATCTTCAATGCCGGCACCAATCAAAACAAACTCATCAGCCTGTATCTCACTCAGCAGTCTGTCTATTCGAGGCTCCTCAAAAGGATCGATGCAGCGTTTGTGCAGGATAATTTGCCTGTGTGTTTGCAATAAATCCGCCGGCAAAGCATTTTTGTTGTCCGCCGGAAAACTCACTCGATTGTTAAGCAATGTATACCGTATCTTTTTTTGCCCATTAGAGTCTTCAATGCAGTGGCCGTTCCTGTTATCACCGTTGCCGCGATAAACCTCAGCAGTGGAAATTATTGGAATATTCTCATACCTTGCCCAGGCCATTACCCTGCGAATATTAGCCAGAACCTCGGCGTGATTCCTTACGCATGAATTACCTCCGGCGAGTAAAAAATCTCTTTGTGTGTCGATATCCACCAACAGGTGCCTACGCTGATTTTCAAGTAATTGTAAAATCATTTTCAGAATTACCTTTTTGAAGAACCAATTTCATACTAACAAACCCGCTTCCGAGGTATCCCAATTACCCTTTTTGTATGCGGGTCTACTTAATAGTGCCACCTTGAATGTCACTTGTAACGCTCTTCTTGATCTTATGTATTTAGATTTTAAGTTTGGCTCCATTTTTCGAATAAAATTGAATTTGGGAGCAGCTAAGTAAAGATATTCTCGGACTATGTTCAATCAGGGAAAAAAGTCGGTGAAATAGCATGAGAATTGTTACTGAAAAAAAGAAAAGCGACAGAGTGACTTCATACCATGGCTTAACAGCGATTGTTTCAGGTCATAACAATGGCAAAGCAAATAGGGAAGTTGTATTAGTGGGGCAAATTTGATATTTTAAAATGAAAGGGCCTTTATAACGAGGCTAAGCGTTTTAAGTATGAAATTTAAGCTCAAGGGAACTTACTGATGACAAGACAATGGACTGCACAAGAAGTTTTAGATACTGCCCGTTTGTTTCAACCGGCCTGCGTGCTGACTGCTGCGGCGGTTTTGGATGTGTTTAGTCCGCTGCACGAGAAGGCAATGACAGCCCGGACTCTGGCCCGCGAAATCGACGCCGATCCACGGGCAACAACCATTCTGCTCGATGCGCTTGTATCGATGGAATTACTGACCAAGCGGGACAGCAGTTACAGCGTTCCTGAGGATGTGGCCAAACTGCTGACCGAGAAATCAGCTACCAGCGTCCTTCCTATGGTTCGCCACCTGGCTAATTGTCTTCGACGCTGGGCACTGTTATCTGAGGTTGCACAAACCGGCAAACCCGCCGGGGCCGGTCCGAGCATTCGTGGCAAAGCCGCCGATCAGGCCGACTTTATAGGAGCTATGCATAATATCTCCGGGCCCATAGCCGCTGAAGTTGTTGACAAGCTGCGGCCATTGAAATTCCATCATCTGCTGGATATAGGAGGCGCCTCAGGCACATGGACTATTGCGTTTCTTAGCGCTGTCCCAGAGGCCAGAGCAACACTGTTCGACCTGCCATCCGTTATATCGATGGCCAGGCAGCGATTCGACAAGGCCGAACTGGGTAACAGAGTAACCATTGTGGGGGGGGATTTCTATACCGATGACCTGCCTGATGGCGCGGATCTGGCATGGCTTGGAGCAATTTGCCACCAGAACTCGAGAGCGCAAAACCGTGCGCTCTTTGCCAGGATTTACAGGGCCCTTAATGATGACGGCGCTTTGATCATACGCGATGTGGTTATGGACCTATCTCACACCAGCCCGAAAGGTGGGGCGTTGTTTGCTGTCAATATGCTTGTAGCAACCGAAGGGGGCGGGACTTACACTTTCGAGGAATACCGTCAGGATCTCTGTGAAGCGGGATTTGATGATGTGAAACTGGTATATCGGGACGAATTTATGAGTTCCTTAATCCGGGCTACAAAAGCGCAGAAATGACCTTTCTATCACTTGCAGTGCATCAGACTTCTAAAAATGCTCGGCCACTGACTTTGCAGGGCATACTTGGTTTGTTCTGTGAATAAGCGTATTCTACATGTATCAGTTCTCATCTTCCTTCGGCTTGCCGAAAAAATGGAAAGCTATACCTTTTGCCTTGAGAGTTCTGATGCGTTTGGGCCATAATTTTATTGATTTGCCAGGCTATTTTTATTAAAATACGTATATTGCGAGTACTGACATCAGTTCCTGCCGGAAGATTCAACAATGCGAAGTAAAGGTATTAACAAAAAAATAGTGTAACGATCAGCCTTTTATGGTCCGGCTTGAGCCGGCTGAGTCTTGTACTTTTCCGCTGGTCAGAACGAAACAAAAAATTTCGAATAACGAAAGGTCGAAGGCGTTGGAAGATACTTACCATCTAAAAGACACCGAAGTGGATATTTTGAGTCATCCTGGAAGAAGGGATAGTATACACATCCTTACTTTGGATCGCATACTGGCCACTGATGTATATGAAAGGATACATCACGACCCGAGAATGAAACACTTTCAATTGATTAGACCTCAAGAGACGGAAATACAGGAAGCCGTCATAGAAATTGATAGTATGGCGCGACACACGGTGTCTTCAAGATTATTGATAATTGATGTGCGCAGGGCAACTTTGCCCAAGCTGCAAAGAGCTTATAATAAAGTGGTTGGCTATAATCGAAGGGACCTGAATAAATTATGCCACATTATATTAATAGGTGATGGCCCGTGGGATTTATTTCGTGCGGGAAAATCGTTAGATGTTTTTGTTTCTCATCTTGCCGCTCATAGGGTAGATTTTCATCCCGCAGTATTTTTTTATGATCCTTTCCTGCATTATGAGCGTGATGAAATCGAGCTTGTGGGGATAGGTGATAAATTCATTCTTCCGGATAAAATTCCAAGAAGACTTGTCCCGTATTTCAAGAAGGACCAGGATATAGGAGTAGATAAGCTGAGACGCTATTTTAGAGCGATAGGTAAGGATGAAGAAGTTCGCAGCAAAAGGCTTAGAAGGCTGAACAATGTGTATAAAAAAAGGATAGCAGAGCAATTTCCCCGCCATAAAGATCAGTTCAAGGCATGGTTATCTCGTGACGGAATCAGATTGGCAAGCGAAAAAATGCATCTTTACCCCCTGTTCTTCGAAGACTGGGTATATGATCTTATGCAAAAAGCAGCACAAAGTTAGCTTCAATGCGCCTGCGGCCTTAAGAGCCGGATTAATTGTGATGAAAGTCGTGTTGCCAACAACCTGTCGATGAGGATAATGTCTACCAAATTAATAGTTTTTTTACGTGTTTCAACACGTTGAGTCAAAGAAGATTTAGCACATCCTTAGATTGCCCGCCGCACAGGGAATTTACACTTGACCCCGGTCGAAATGGCGGTACTATGTTTCTGTGGCGTGGTTGTTCTAACCAGGAATTTCATAGGAACAGCAGGAAGGTCTGAAGACATGCGAAAAACACTATTTGGCTTGATAATCGTTCTCTGTTTGTTGAGTGTCCGATTGGATGCTGAGATTGGGCCGGATGATTTCAGGGCTCGCGTTTTTCAGGACCCTCGGCTGGGCACGATGCCATATCGTCTGTTCATTCCATCAGGATATGATCGGAACCACGAGTATCCTTTGGTTGTTTTCCTGCATGGAAGTGGACGCAAAGGCAGCGACAATCGTAAGCAGGTGGGCACACCAGGAGCAACGGTCTGGGCCGAGCCCGACAATCAAGCCGCCTATCCATGTTTTGTACTTGCACCACAGTGTCCGAACACAGACGGCTGGGGTCGACCAAAACAAATGGAAGGATTCCCGGAGATTACGCCCGTAGAGAAGATGCTCGCCATTATCGATTCACTGGAGCAGGAATTCAGTATCGATACCGAACGTGAGTACATCACGGGTCAGTCGGGCGGTGGCGGCGGAGTGCTTCAGGCACTGACGTTGCGGCCGGACCGCTTTGCTGCCGCGGTTCTCGTCTGCGCAGGCGGCCGGAATTCTACCGAACAAATGGCCGAGTTGGCAAAACTGTTTCATCAAATGCCTCTGTGGTTGTTTCACGGGACGAAAGACACCATAATTCCGGTTTCTCAAACACAGAATATGGTCAAGGCGCTGAAGGAGGTAGGCGGGAATCCGAGATACACCGAATACCCTGACGCGAAGCACGACTGTTGGCTCAAAGCGTATGCGGAGCCGGAACTGCTGGCATGGGTATTTGCCCAGCGTCGTGTCAATCCGGCCACGCAGACTAAAATCCCGCCTATAGAAGTGACATTACCAAAAGCCTCCAGGCTCCCTGACGCTACGGATCTTAAACCCGACAAGACCTTCCTTTATAAGACCGTCGGCGGCCGGGAACTCCGCCTGCTCGTCAACTATCCGAAACACTGGAAACTATCGGACAGACGGCCTCTCCTTTTGTTCTTCTTTGGTGGCGGCTGGAATACCGGTTCTCCGGAAGGATTCCAACAACAGACGGCCTATTTCTCCAGCCGCGGATTGGTGGTGGCCCGTACGGACTACCGGACCAAAAGCAGAGATGGCGTGATGCCAAATACATGTGTCGAAGACGCCCGAAGCGCCATGCGCTGGGTGCGATCACATCCGGACCAACTTGGTATTGACCCACATAAAATCATAGCTTCCGGCGGCTCAGCAGGCGGGCATCTCGCCGCATGTCTTGCAATTAGAGATTGCGTCGAGGCCCAAGGTGACGACTTGTCTGTTTCTACAGTACCTCGAGCGTTGGTGCTGTTTAATCCGGTCATGAGATTTGCCGGGATTGGTCCGCTCGAAGAACGGGTTGGCAACGACACAGAAATAGCGAGTAAGATCTCGCCGGTACATCACCTCTCTAAAGATACTCCGCCCTCAATCCAATTCTTTGGCACAAAGGACCGTTTGAAAGCATTGGGCGACGAATACACAAGGAA
>Ga0307380_10010436_pt1 | contig 11703 bp, 15 predicted proteins | sample UN3MG_FD_202239 | JGI IMG/M metagenome (GOLD analysis project Ga0307380, IMG submission 202239) | Soil microbial communities from Risofladan, Vaasa, Finland - UN-3 | ecosystem: Environmental > Terrestrial > Soil > Coastal area > Acid sulfate soil | place: Finland: Risofladan, Vaasa | collected... | reverse complement strand
GTCAGTTTGCCTGAACGAATCTCGCGCATGGCGAGAAAGTCGGGAACGAGTGCCACGCCTTGTCCCGCCTTGGCCAACTCGAGTGCAAGAAAATAATGACTGCAAAGCCGAAATGAACCTTCCTGAATGTCGGCGAGCCTGATGCCGGTCATCTGGGAAAAGTCTGTCCAGTCCTCGCCTATATGGTTGCGTTCCACATCGGTGGTGATCAATCGATGCTTTGTTGCTCCTTCTGCCCGCGAGCTTGAAGCAGGCGCCTCGACTGCTATCAGGACTTCATCCTTTAGGGGAATCGTAGAGTAGCCTGCCTTCAAAACATCTGCCACGATGTAGGCATCAGCAACTATATTAGTATAAAGGGGATTCTGGGCATAAAGGCGAAGTTCAAGATCGATTTCAGGATAGGAACGGTAGAAATCTTCAAGTCTTTCGGTTAGCCACCCAGGGCCAAAAGTGCTGCAGACTGCAAGCTGTAAACTTTGCTGCCCATCGCCAACGAGTTCTTTGACTAGCTCTTCTAAATCTCCAAAGACAGCCGACAGTCTCTTGCCCAGCTTTTCTCCTGCCGGCGTCAGTGCGATGCCCCGTCCGGATTTCACCACCAACTGTTGGCCGATTGCTTCCGAAAAGCGGCGGATCTGGTGGCTGACCGCACTTTGCGTGACGCCAAGGTCGTCCGCTGCCAGCTTCACTGAGCGCAAGCGGGCCACCGCCTCAAAGTATTGTAGGCTGCGCAAGACGTTCGGATCTTTCTTTTCCAAAGCCATTTCCTTCTAGCGTCACTCTACATTCAAGCTTCGCTGATAAGGTCAATTTCCTGCCAGCCCGCGAACTCAAACGACTGGCAAACCGAGCACGCGGTCTGGGGATTGGGGAGCAGCCCGAAAAAATGATCTTCGAAAGATGAATTAAGTTGATTTTAGATGATATTCAGTCAAGTATCAAATCTAATGTTCACGGGCATTGACGGTCTGATCGGGACCGTAAGCAAAAGCAATGGCACCTGGCTTTCTCGGTGCTGTTTGAAGGAACTGAAAAAATGGCAGACGACAAGACGAAGCGCGGTGCAAGTGACCGAAAGAAGGTCAACAAGAACGAGGGATATGAGGTTCGATATTTTGCCAAGAAGCACGGCATCACCGTTGAGCAGGCCAAGGCACTAATCGAAAAGCATGGCAATGATCGCGCCACACTCAACAAGGCAGCCGAAAAGCTCAACAAGGGTTGATATTGATACCCTTGGGCAGACTTCCAGCGACCTCATGCGGCCTTTGCGTGGCGGGCGCGAAGGCGGCGCAACTGAGATGTGCTCGATGCTGACAGTTTTTCAATTCAGTCGGCGACGTTCTCGGGATGGAACGCGAGTATGGATCATCGGTCGCCAAGGGTTGCTCATCATCGAACCCATGTCTTTCGTCGTGTTCAGGTTCGCCAGCCAATAACTACAGAGGAGCTATAAGGATGAGCATCATCTGGACCATCATCATCGGGTTTGTGGTTGGCATCATCGCCAAGTTCATCATGCCGGGACGCAACGAACCGTCCGGCTTCGTGCTGACAACGATCCTTGGCATCATCGGTGCATTCGTCGCGTCCTATGTCGGACAGGCTCTGGGCTTCTATGGCGCCAATGAAGGTGCGGGGTTTGTTGGAGCTGTCATCGGCGCGATTGCCGTACTGGCAGTTTGGGGCATGTTCGCCAGACGCGGATGACCACAAGAAAACAGCACAAGGTCAAAGAACAGACCAATAGCCACCAGGAGTTGGAACAAATGGCCAGACGACCGACCAAAAATACGATGCCGTCCTGGGGAGCGCTGCTCGGCATGCTCGCCATAGCCGGGTACCAGAACCGGGACAAGCTCATGGAGCTTTTGAACAAGGCGAAGACCGGACTGGACGCTGGTGTCGGCGAAGAGAACAAGGACCGAATGAAGGAGATGGCGGACCAGATCGGTCAGCGCGAGGCACCGGACGTCATTACCGATGCCGTGAAGGGCGTCGTCGAAGGGATGAGGAAATCGAGCCTTGGGCCAATCGTCGACAGCTGGGTCGGCAAGGGCCCGAACGAGCCGGTGCACGGTCAGAAACTTCAGCAGGCCGTTGGGCAAGACCTGATCGACGAGCTGGCGCGGCGGACAGGATTATCAAAATCCGAACTGCTCAAACGGCTTGCCACGGATGTGCCTCGACTGGTTGACGACATGACCCCGCACGGTAGGTGGCCTAGCTGAGTTGAATCAGATGCTAGCAAACATCCTGTGAAACTTAGTTTCATATAGTTCTGACTGGAGATCCGACATGGACCTGACTTCCCTTCTCATACAGGCAATAGGCGGTGCTATTGGTGGAGCTGGTGGCGGCAAAGCCGTCAAGCCGGCGGACCTTGGCCCACTTGGCAACATACTCGCCGGCGCGCTTGGTGGTGCCGGCGGTGCTATCGCAACGGGCGGTGGCGGCATCCTGGGAAGCCTGCTCGGTACAGCCGCAAACAGCGGCGTGGACTTCGGTGCGCTTGCCGGCCAACTCGTTGGAGGTGGTCTGATGGGACTGATCGTGCAGATTGTCGTCGGCATGATCGTCAACAAGCTCAAGGGCTGAGCAGGCACAATTCTGGTTTACGGGATATGCCGCGCTAGCAGTTTGAGTGCCTAGAATGGAAGGAAAGAACGAATGACAAAGATCAACCGGCGTACACTTGGTGGCCTTGGCCTGTCAGTCATTGCTGCGGGGTTGGTGTTAACCCCGGCAGCATTTGGCGCAATGACCGCCGGCCGGCAGGTCGACTCGCCTGAGAACATGGAGCCGGGCGACTTCACCTGGCACCCTGAACGCTCGTCCGACGGACCGGTGGCGGTCATCGTGTCGATCGACGAACAGCAGGTGCACGTCTATCGCAACGGCGTGCGCATCGCCGTGTCCACTTGCTCCACCGGCAAGCAGGGGCACGAAACGCCCACCGGCGTGTTCACCATCCTGCAGAAGGACAAGCACCACCGCTCTTCGACTTACAACAACGCGCCAATGCCGAACATGAACCGGCTGACGTGGAAGGGCATCGCGCTGCATGCGGGCCAGCTGCCGGGCTATCCGGCCTCGCATGGTTGCGTACGCCTGCCGGTAAAGTTCTCACAATTGCTATTTACAGTCACCCATCTCGGCACACCAGTGATCCTCGCCAACAGCCACAGCCAGCCGAAGCAGGTCGTGCATCCGGGCATGGTGCTGTCTGATTATGCGGAGCACGAGTTCGAGGAACTGACCGGCAAGCACTTCAAGACCGCAGCCGCCCAGCGCATCCCGCAGCACGAGGAAGGCCACACGGCGACCTCGATCCTTGTCTCCAGCGCCACGCAGGAAATCATGGTGCTGGAGAACGGGCGCATCGTCGCCACCGGCAAGGCCTATATCAAGAACCCGGGTCAGCCGCTTGGCAACCACGTGTTCGTTCTCGAGAAGCCACATGACGGGCGAAAAGGCCTGGCCTGGCACGCCATTGGCCATCACCCGAAAGCAAATGCCAACTTCAATCATCCTGAGGAAGACACCATCAAGCGGCTGGGTGCCGACAAGCCGATCATTGCCGAGATCCAGAAACGGATGCATCCGGGTCTCGTCATGGTGATGTCGGACATGCCGCTGCACGAGGACACCCGCTCGGCGCATGACTTCGTCATCGCTGTGCAAGACTCCTGATGAAACGATACACGTATGAGAAAGCCAACGATGTCCATGACCTTGAAAATCCTTACTGCAGCTCTTGGTCTTTTGCTGCTGCCTCTAGCGAACCAGGCGAAAGCCGCACCAAGTTTTGACTGCGCCAAGGCGAGCACGCGGGTCGAGCGCATGATTTGTGATAACCCCCGCATCGCCGAACTGGACAGCGAACTGGCGGCGGCATATCGCATTGCCTTGCGGGATGCGCCCTGGGCCTCGGCCAACCGGCGCATCCGGGAAGAGCAGAAGGCGTGGGTTGCCGAGCGCAACCGCTGCCGGGACCCACGCTGCCTTCGTCAGTCCTACAGGCAACGCATCGCCCAGCTTCGTACTGAAGTCAGTGGAGGTAGCGGTGGCACAAGCTCTGGTGGAGGAAACTCGGCTGGTGGCGCCAACATGGTTCGGGTGACCGGAGTTGCGGCGAATGACGTGCTCAATGTTCGCAGCGGCCCCGGCCCCAATTATCGCGTTGTCGGGGCGCTCGGCAACGGTGACAGCGTCCGCAGGCTGGGTTGCCAGAACGTTGGAAGTTCGCGCTGGTGCCAGATCCAGATGATGACAGATATGCGCGAGCGCGGCTGGGTCAACGCCCGCTTTCTCACCGCGGGCAGTGCCTCATCGGGGTCTAATAATGGTTTAAGTGGGACGCCCGTTCAATTTGACCGGATGGTGACACCTTGTGTCGCCCAGGCGGCGCGTCTGACCGGTGCATCGCGGGGTTCAATTCGAGTCCTTAATCGTATCAGAACGGGTGGCGGTCCAATCCTGACTCTTTCAGCGGCAGGTGGGAAATACACCTGCCGATTGGAGGCAAATAATAGTGTTACCGTATTCAGTGAATATGCGAACTAGCCCGCTCGAGTAGCACTACATTGTGGGCTCGCAGCAACAGCCAGCAAGATCTAATGCAAACAACTAAGGAGCTTTGATATGGGAATTTGGGATTTTGTGAAGAGCGCTGGTAAGGCGCTGGGCATCGGCAAAGAAGATACTCCGCCGAGTGCTGATGAGTTGAAGAAGGAACTCGACAGCTACAAGCTGGGCACCGAGAACGTGAAGGTTGAAGTTGAGGGCGATAAAGCGATCGTCACTGGCGATGTAGCAGATCAGTCGGTGCTGGAAAAGGCAATCATCGCCGTTGGCAATACGCTGGGCGTGTCGAAGGTTGAGAGCAAGCTCACCGCGCCAGACCAGAAGGATCCGGTATTCCACACGGTCAAGAAGGGCGACAACCTGTGGAAGATTGCTGAGGCGGCATACGGCAAAGGAAAAGGCGCCAAGTATCCTCTCATTTTCGAAGCCAACAAACCGATGCTCACAGACCCGGACAAGATTTATCCCGGACAGGTGCTTAGAATACCCGAGCTTGCGTGAACAGGTTGCCAGGGTAGAAAATCAATACCGGTAGCAAGACGACGAAGTGTGTGTAGTTCCAGAATGGCGGCATCGGTACCGAGCTCCCGAAGGCGCTGACACTAGGCGGATGGCAATAGAAATATTTGCATCCGCTTAGAAATATCAGGAGCAACTCAGGCAATCGGGTGATCAAGTCATGAATTTCATTGATCGAGGAAACCAGGTTGCGCCGCACCACTCGATCAGTTGTTTACTAAACCGAATGGAAAGTCTAATGCGAAAATCCCTATCAATAGCGGTCGCAGTGCTGATGATTTCAATTGCAGGCTGCAAACAGGAAAATGCGGATAAGGAAAAGACGCCGCCAACGCAGACCGAAAACAAAAAGCCCGCCGCTGCGACACAATCATCGCAGGCAGAAACGGCTGCGCCAGGAACGCAAAATACCTCTCAGGACATTGAAAACGTGACCAACAATGCTTGCCTTGCTGCGGTGAAAAAGGAAACAGGCGAATCGGACGTGTCAGTCGTCAGTAATGAATTCTCGGAAGCCAATACCGTGGTGATGATTGGCGTTGGCGCACAACGCGCGCCATGGCGCTGCCTCGTTTCCAACAAAGGTCAGGTAGCTGAAGTATCCTTCGAGGGCGATGACAGCGCCGGTGCGTCAAATCAACCGGCGCCTTCTGACAACGCGACAGGTGGCTCGGATGTCAGTCAAACGGCCATTAACGCATGTCTTGCTGCAGTTTCGAAGGAAACAGGCGAGTCGGATGTCGCTGTCCTAGGTTCGGAATTTTCGGAAGCAAACTCTGAGGTTACTGTCGGTGTCGGCCAACAACGCGCGCCGTGGCGCTGCCTGGTATCAAATGATGGGAAAGTGTCAGAAGTCTCCTCGCAGTCCGATGAAGGAAAACTGTGAGAGCTTATAACGTAGAAAGATTGCAGTGATGGAAAATGCATTTGGAACAGGCGCCGGCTTGCTGTTCGGTATTCTCATTTTGGCGGTTTTCGGAGCAGTAGTTGGCTGGCTGGCTAGCCTCATCGTTAAGGGCAGCGGTTATGGGCTGCTGGAAGATATTGTTATTGGTATTGTCGGTGCGAACATTGCTGGCTGGCTGTTTCCGGCGCTCGGTATCCCGGTGGGCAATAGCATTGTAGGAGTTATCATCGCCGCAGTTGCGGGCGCAGTAATCCTCCTGCTCATTATCAAGCTGATCAGACGAATGATTTAATAATTTTGCCGTGTCGCCGCTAACTGCCTTGTTGGCGGTCTATCGTTGCCATCAAGTCGATATTGGGGATTTGTAAGATGAAGTTTTGGTATTCGCTGATGGTATTCGCGGTAGTGTGGGCAGCCCCCGCGGCGGCAGACTGGACCGATGCGCGATGTGACATCTACCCGGTTGGTTCAGACAAGGCCGCCAAGATGATCCCTTGCATTTTTAGCCAACGACAGGGATATGTGACGATAACGCGCGAAGATAAAGTCAAGCACGACCTGGAGCCGGTTGACGATACACCAGGCAATTTCCGCGACCAGAATGGACGCACAGTGTATCGCCAAAGGGGCCTCGGCGACCAGGGGTTGATCTTCAGGTTTCCCGATGAAAGCGTCTATGTCTACTGGAGTACGGCGGCTTTTCAGCCTGCCGACCCTGACAATCCGACGTGGCCATTCACAACCGCCGAGTATAATGCCACCACGCTGCTGCGCTGCCGCGACAAGGGCGATGCAGTGTTTAAAAATTGCCCAGCAGGCATCTTGCGCATGGAGAATGGTCAAGCCTCGGTGGTCATTCAGAGCCCCAAGGGCGAGCAATTTACCATCAATTTCATGACTGACTATGTTAATGCCACCAATCGGGAAGCTGACGCCCGCCGCGATGGGGACACGTGGATTGTTACCATCAATGGCAATGAAGAATACCAGGTTCCGCTCGCGGCTATCGAGGGCGGTTAAAATGAACCTCAGCCGTATCGTCGCTATGCTGGTGCTTATTCTGGTTTCCACCGTGATGGCGAACGCAGCCGAACTGGGCGGAAAGACGTGGAGGCTCGTGAAGATCATGTCGATGGACGGCCACATCGATGTCCCCGACGAATCCTCCAAATACACGATCGAATTTGGAGACGATGGAAGGGCCTCAATACGTGCGGACTGCAACCGGGCTAGCGGTCCGTGGTCCTCGCAATCCGATAGTCAACTCAAATTTGGCCCCATTGCGTCCACCCGTGCATTGTGTCCGCCCGGTTCTTTGTCCGACAAGTATCTGGCGCAGTTCGAATGGGTGCGCAGCTATGTGATGAAGGACGGTCACCTGTTCTTGGCAACGATGGCTGATGGTTCGATCATTGAGTTTGAACCGGCAAGCAATGACCAAGTGTCGGCAACATACACTGTGCTGGGCGAGGAGTTACGGAGCACAGATGGCGCAAAAATGCAGGAAGCCATCCTGAGCCGACTGTTCGATCGTTATGCTTCGGACAAAGGCATTAAAGTTGAGCAATCGGAGATCGATACCTTCGTAGCAAACATGCGGCGCGACATGGCAAAAGAGGGGTTAAAGACCGAAGGGGATCTGAAGCCTGAGGAGGTGGAACAGGTTGCCAGCAATCGGCGCAATATGGCACAGGCGCTGATCCGTCAGTGGAAGATCAACCAGGCGCTATACGAAGAATTTGGTGGGCGCATCATATACCAGCAGTTTGGCCCGGAACCGCTGGATGCCTATCGTCAGTTTCTTGAAAAACGCCAAAGCGAGGGCGCATTCGCTATCCATGATCAATCTCTTGCCACCAGTTTTTGGCGGTATTTTACGGATGAATCGATGCACGACTTCATGGAACCGGGTAGTACCGATGAAGCGATTGCTTTTGCTGTTCCGCCATGGGAGCGAAACAAATGAATATTGGCCCTCCAGCCGAAATTCATCACTGTGTCGTCGTTCCATGATTGCTCTCCTTCAGACCAGCAAGCCTGCGATTGCCATGATCGCTGCTAACCTGGTCCAGTGCCGGCGCAGGGCCGACGAAGCCGATTCATCCGTAATGGAATGCGCAATACGCCCAATGGCCGGCAGGTGTCGTGCAATGCCGAGCAGAAGCAGGGCGAGAACGGCAAACAACAGGCTGACGGAAATGGTAATGCCCCAGAACCATGCAGTCTGGGGTGCACGCTCGGCAATTACCATGCTGGCGGTCACCAGCGCAGCGGCAGTCATGCTGAGGCCAGCTGGCAGCAGATATGCGAGTCGAACAACTTGAACCAGCATCAGATTTCAAGCCCTAGTCTGGCAGCGCGCCAGCCGTGATCAAGGCTTGGGAAATCGCCGACGCTCCAAAGGAAAGGATATTGCTGGAGCTGCTTCCCCATGCCACCAATGACATGCTTGGCTGCTGCATGGCTGCCACGTCGGACTCGAAGCCAAGCGTCTGACCGCCATGTCCCCAAAGGTTCTTGCCCTTTAGTGCCAGCCCCAGACCATATCGCAACAAGGTCGGATTGGTCGTGCGCACAGCCTGCTGCATCAATGACAGGGTTTCGCGCGAGCGGAACAGGCTGCCCGCGACCAATGCTTCGATGAAAACGTGCATGTCGTCCACGGTCGAGATCACCGCGCCGGCATGCGAGTAAAGCACTGCAAGGGCTACTTTGATGCTGAAGACTTGCAACGCCAAATCGCAGGTGATTGAGCGGTGGCCTCTTCAGTGGCAACAGGGGGTATTGTCTGGCTTGGTGGTATCTGTTCTTGATCCATATTTTACATTTTTCACTGCGGGCGAGACACTTCCATTGTTGGATCACAAGCAGCCGGTTTTGACTGGCTCTGAAAGTGTCTGCGATAGCCTTAAAATCAGAGCTTGTCGATCTCGCTTCGGACCCTGAGAGAGCAACGGCCTCTAGCCACCCATCAAACAAATAAAACTAGCCTCACATCAGCCAGAATGGTGATACTATGACTGATTAAAAGCTGAGCTGTTCGCACTATAAACGCGCGCATAGGAGGAAGTTATGGAAACACAGGTCGATGAAATCGCCGATGGCATATACCGGCTGTCGACCTTTGTTCCCGATATTGCATCCCCTGCAGGCTTCACCTTCAATCAGTTCGTTGTCCTTGGTGATGAGCCACTCATGTTTCACACAGGCCTCCGCAAAATGTTTCCGCTCAACCGGGATGCACTAAGCCGCATCATACCGCCTGAGCGTCTGCGGTGGATTGCGTACGGTCATTTCGAGGCTGACGAATGCGGTGCTATGAACGAATGGCTCCAAGTCGCACCGCAGGCGCAGGCCGCACAGGGCCAGACAGGTGTGATGGTATCGCTCAACGATTTCGCTGACCGTCCCCCTCGTGCGCTTGCAGATGGCGAGACCATTGAACTTGGGGGGAAGCGCGTACGCTTTATAGACACGCCTCACACCCCTCATGGTTGGGACGCGGGCCTTCTATATGAGGAGACAACAGGCACGCTAATGTGCGGGGACCTATTCACGCAGCTAGGTAACGATAGAGTGTTGACCGATGGTGATGTAGTCGGCCCGGCGATTGAGGCAGAAGACCTCTTCAAATACTCTACGCTTAATCCAACCATGGGCGCAACAATCCGCAACTTGGCAAAGCTCGCGCCTGGAACTTTGGCACTTATGCACGGCCCATCTTTCAGAGGAGATGGCGGAGCTGCCCTGTGCGCACTGGCCGACGACTATGAGCGACGGGCTCAAATGGAAAGGCTTGATAACTAACCACGGATGCCCAAAAGCTCGCTCGATCATCAACTGATGTACCGTTGATGTTAGATACTGGTGACGCATCAGCTCTTCGAGATGCTGCCAATTCCTTCCTGTGAAGGTGCATTCATCCAGAAGCAATTTGAGACCGCTTGGGGTCAAAACCGGCCGATTTTGCATTTCGCGGAAAATGTCTGCTGTATCCCCGAAAGCTGCCTCTTTGCGCTGCTGAGCGCATGTCCGAGATGTGCCGATTGTGTTGAAAAAGTCTTTTTTGAGGGATGGTCAGAAAACCACGGCTTTATAGGGGAGCATTTGCCACCACCGAAGACCTGCTTCATCTGCTGGGCCCACGGCAATTCTGCCACAGCGATCAGCTCATTCAGTGACAACGCCAGCGGTACTCGCTGTGTGACCAGTCGCTGCAGGACATCGGGCGACAGATAGCTCAGCCGCATCAACCGGCTGACGAACCGATCTGAAATCCCTTCGGCGTCGGCCAGGTCCTGGACGGTGCTGAATTCACCTGCCTCCATGCGCCGCCGCCAGGCCCATGCCCGGCCGATCGCCCGCAGGACGTGGGGGTCCTGGGTTCTGCAGTCCATCCCTTCGACATTCTCTGGCGGCAAGAGCTTTGGCCGACCATTCCGCTTGCGGATGGTGAGCGGGATGACGACACGAATGGTATCGCTCATGCGGGGACCTTCTCCCGTGTCGGCGTGATCATGTCGCGCACGATGGAGCCAAGCCCGTCATTGCGCAGATCTACGGCGATGCCGTTTGCACTGATGGTAACCCGCTCGACCAGCAGATGAATGATGCGGGCCTGTTCGGCCGGAAACAGGGATGCCCAGAGTTCATCGAAATTGCCGAGCGCAGCTGCAACCTCCGCCTCGCTGGCAGGTGAACCTTCCCTGCTCAGAGCACCAATCATGCGTGCAGCGATCTCAGGCGTGCGGACCAAGCGCTGGACCTCGCCGATGACGGCATCCTCGACCATGCCTGCCGGGAGACGCTGGGGGCCTGTGGCCTCGCCTGTTGCCCGGTTCCGTATCAGGTCCATCGATGTGTAGTACCGGTAGAGCCTTGAGCCCTTCTTCGTCGCCGTCGGTGTCATGGCGGTCCCGGCCTCAGTGAAGATGAGGCCTTTGAGCAGCGCTGGTGTCTGGGCCCTGGTATTGGCGGCCCGCTTGCGGGGGCTTTCCTTCAAAATGCCATGCACCCTGTCCCAGAGACCCTGGTCGATGATGGCCTTGTGTTCACCGGGAAAGCCCGTCCCCTTGTGGACTGCCTCGCCGATGTACACCCGGTTGTTGATCAGCTTGTAGAGAAAGCCCTTGTCGATGAGCCGGCCGCGCTTGTTGCGCACGCCCTTGTCAGCCAGTTCTGTGGCCAGCACGGTTGCCGAGCCCAGTTCGACAAACCGCTCGAAGATCTCGCGTACGGTGGCTGCCTCGGCCTGGTTGATGACCAGCTTGCGGTCCTTGACGTCGTAGCCCATCGGCGCCCAGCCACCCATCCACATGCCGCGCTTGCGTGAGGCTGCGACCTTGTCGCGAATACGCTCACCGATCACCTCGCGTTCGAACTGGGCAAAGCTCAGCAGGATGTTCAGAGTGAGCCGGCCCATGGACGTCGTGGTGTTGAATGACTGGGTGACACTGACGAAGGTAACACTGTGCCGGTCAAAGATCTCGACCAGCCTGGCAAAGTCCATCAACGAGCGGCTGAGACGATCGATCTTGTAGACCACGATGACATCGATGAGCCCGTCCTCGATATCCGTTAGCAGTTGCTTCAATCCGGGCCGCTCCAGTGTTCCGCCGGAAAACCCGCCATCGTCATAGCGCTCCCGGATGGTGGCCCAGCCCTCGCAGCGCTGGCTTGTGACATAC
>Ga0307380_10010435_pt1 | contig 11704 bp, 5 predicted proteins | sample UN3MG_FD_202239 | JGI IMG/M metagenome (GOLD analysis project Ga0307380, IMG submission 202239) | Soil microbial communities from Risofladan, Vaasa, Finland - UN-3 | ecosystem: Environmental > Terrestrial > Soil > Coastal area > Acid sulfate soil | place: Finland: Risofladan, Vaasa | collected... | reverse complement strand
ACAGAATGTCCCCCTCTCGCTCCCTCTCCGAGTCCCTTCCTCTCCCATTCTCCGCATCGGAGCTAGCCCTTGCCCGCAGCCGCAGCTACGCTCTATTCGGTCAGCTATTTCTGTCAGGCCTGTCGCCCGAGGTACTTTCGTTTGTCCAGGTCATTCCTGAATTGGCCGGGGTGCTGCCTGAGACCTTTGACGAAGATGAAGCCGCGGCCGACTACCAACACCTTTTCGGCTTCAACGTATTCGCTCACGAAAGTATTTTTTTAGACCCGGCCGGCTTGCTGGGAGGTCCGGTAGGTGAGGCTGTTCTCCACAGTTTCACGCGGGCAGGATACGACCCTGGGACGAGCAGCGATAACGCCGATCATATCGGGCACGAGCTGAACTGCCTGGCCTTTCTCTGTGGTGCGGAGGCGGAAGCCTGGGAAGATGACCGGCCGAATGTGGCCAGCCGAATCGTTTTGCTGCAAAAGGAATTCCTTGACCAGCACCTGTTGGGCTGGTTGCCGCCTCTCGCACTCTCCATCCGGCAACAGAACCAACCCTTCTATTCGGCGCTAGCGGATCTGGCCCTGGACCTGGCCACCTCACACCGCTCTGATACAGACTCGGGGCCGGCGGACGTTTTTTTATTGCCCGAGCCGCCCGACCTGTTAGCCGACGAACAGGCCGGTTTGCGGGATATTGTGGCTTATCTGCTTACCCCGGCCTACAGTGGCGTTTTTCTCGCCCGCGATGATATTGGCCGCCTGGCCCACCGGCAGACATTACCCCGGGGATTCGGGGGACGCCGGCAGATGCTGCAGAACCTGCTGCGGTCGGCCGCCAATTACGACATGTTGGAAATGGTTCTCCAGGATTTGGGCCAGCTAACCAAGGGGTGGGAAACAGCTTATGGCGAAATGGCCGCCGATCCACATATGCAGCCTTTTATCGAAATCTGGCAGGCTCGAGCGGCCGGTACGCTAGCCCTGGTAAGGGCTATGCACACACGGCTTCAATCCCTCGACTAATTTCGCTTTTGTTCCCGATGCACGTAAACTAACCGATATGTTCCCGCTCCTGGCGACCTTCTTTCTGATTAGCTTGACCGGGGCGCTGGCGCCTGGCCCGCTGACTACCATGGCCATTGTCGAAGGATCGCGACGGAATAAGTGGTCGGGCATACGCCTGGCGGCCGGACACGGCCTGGTGGAAGGGAGTTACGTGGCCCTCATCGCCCTGGTATTGTGGCTTGGCCGGGAGTCACTATTACGCCAGCCGTTGATTACCGGGTTGATCGCCCTGATCGGGGGTCTTTTCCTGGCCTGGCTCGGCTGGGGGATGGGTTATGGCGCCTGGCGATTTCGTCTGAGTCTGGAAGGGGAAGCGGAAACAAAGAACCGTTTCGGCCTGGTACCCACCGGGGTACTGGTTACGATAAGCAATCCTTACTGGTGGATCTGGTGGATGTTGATTTCTCCTTTGTATTTGCAAGAAGCGCTGGCCTGGGGCATCCTCGGCCTGGCCATCCTCTACCTGGTTCACTGGCTAACCGACCTGGGCTGGCTCACCGGCTTGAGTTGGTTGACCGGTTCCGGCCGTTCTCTTTTTAGCCCTGGTATTTATCGCTGGGTACTCATCGTCTGCGGTGCCGCGTTGCTTTTTTTTGGTATCACCTTTGTGGTCGCCGGCCTGCGTTTCCTGGTAACCGGGGAAGTTAGCCTGGGCTAGGCAGCAAGGGGATCAAATAGTGGGTCGCGAAGTTGGATAAAACTCTGTAGAATCTTCTCATGACTGCCCACCTTTTCCTCGCCCCGGCCGCGGCCGGTAAGACAACTTATGCTCTGAAAGTGGCCCGGCAACGGAGTGAGAAGCTGGGCGCAGAGGTGCGGGTATGTGTGCCCTCCCGCTTGCAGGCTGCCTCTTGGCGGCGACGATTGGCGGAAGAGGGTGGGGCGCTGGGCGTGCGCGTCATGACCTTCGATGAATTGTATGGTGCCTGTCTGGCCGAGGTCGGGGAAAGCTATACCCGCTTGAGCCAGCCTGTGCAATACCGCCTGATCGGTAATTTAGTCGATCGGGCGCCCCTGGTCCACTATGCCTCGCTGCGTGACCGTCCAGGCTTTATCCTGGTATTACAAGCCTTCATCAGCGAGCTAAAAGCGGCCCGAATTTTCCCCGAGAGATTCCTGGATGCCGTGGCCGCCCAGGGGGGTGAACCACGCCTACGAGAGTTAGGCCAACTGTATGCGGCTTATCAGGAAGAGTTACTCAAGAACGACTGGGCTGACTATGCCGGCATTGGCTGGCTGGCTGTGGAAGCGCTGGAGAAGCGGGCGCCAGATGTTGGCCGGAGTTGGCCGCTGCTGATCGTTGACGGTTTCGACAATTTTACCGAGATTCAGTTGGCTTTGCTTCAACTGCTTGCCCAACGGGCCGGCTCCCTGGTGATCACCATGACCGGTGAGGCCGGCCGGGAGAAGCCGCGGGTTGTGCATCGCCGCTTTCATAACGCCCGCCTGAAACTGGAGGAGCGGCTGAAAATCTTGGCCGAATCGCTACCAGAGCCGTACATACAACCGTCTTCTGTTTTGGCCCACCTGGAACGGAACCTGTTCTCCGGATCGCCGTCCGCGGTTAATGACCCAGGCGCCATTACTTTGATTGAGGCGCCCGATCGATCTACCGAAGTGCGAACTGCCCTGCGCTGGCTGAAAGAGCGTCTACAACCTGGCGGCTATTGTCCAGGAGAAGTAGCCCTCATTGCCCGTGATCTGGCGCCATACCGGCCCTTTATTGTCGAAATAGCGGCCGAGTATGGTCTGCCCATTCGCCTGGCCGATGGGCTCCCCTTACGCTCAAACCCGGCCGTCGTAGCCATGCTCAACCTGCTCCGGCTGGTCCTTCCTCTCAGAGGCAATGTGGATGATTTCGCTCTCCCGCGAACCGGGGTTGTGGCCGCCTGGCGATCACCGTATTTCGATTGGACAAACGTGCTCGCGGAAAAGGAGGCGCCCGAACCGATCGGCATCAACCCGGCTGATGCCGAAACCTTGGACATAGCTGCTCGTTGGGGCAGGGTGATCGGCGGTTATGCCCAATGGCAAGAAACGTTGTCAGCCCTGGCCGGCCGCGGCCGGCGGAAGTTGCCTGGGGAAAGAAGTGACCTGCCCGAAAACGTTGTTGCCGGCCCACAAGCGAGCCAGCTGGCCAGTAAATTTCTAGCTTTCTTTATGCGCATTATGCCTCCCCAGGGCAACAATCGCTACCAGGATTATGTTTCCTGGCTGGAAGGGTTGATCGGTTCCGATGCCAGGGCGGGTGATTCCACACAGGACCTTGACCGCCCGTCTTCGCTGAATATGATCCCGCGCATCCTTGCGGGTGAGGAAGCCGCGGCCGAGCTGGACCTGGCAGCGTTGCGAAGAGTGAAAGATATCTTGCGTGGCCTGATCTGGGCGGAAGAAACCGACGCTGAGAGCCGGACTGTGGATTACATGACCTTCCTGGCCGAGTTGACCGGCGCCATAGAGGCAACCACCTACCAGCCACCGCTCCCTTTGGACAAGGAAGCGATCCTGGTTTCCAGCGCCATTCGCTCCCGCGGTCTGCCTTTCTGGGCTGTGGCCTTACTAGGACTGGCCGAGGGCGAGTTCCCGGCTGTGCTTGGCGAGGATCCTTTCCTGCGTGAGGCGGACCGGGTCCATTTTCGGCAGGAATCGGGTTTACCCTTGACCTCCTCTATCGAGAGCGCGGAACAGGAATTCTTCTATGAGGTGATAACCAGCCCCAGGGAGCAACTGCTGATCACCCGGCCACGTCTTTCAGACACCGGCGCCGAGTGGCTGGCCTCACCTTTTTGGGAGGAAATATGCCGCCTGGTTCCGGTCGAAGCCAAATCGTTGACCACCGAGAGTGTGCCCGTGCCGGCCGAAGCGTCCTCCTTGCCAGAACTCCTGGAGAGCCTGGTCAAGTACCCCGGCCAGCAGCAAGCCCGCCGCTGGGTCCGAGAAGAGCATCCCCAAAGTTGGGCGACCGTGGAGAAAGCCGGGCCAATCTTCCGTAGTCGTTACCAGCAGATCCGCTCTGTTTATGACGGCGATTTAAGCCAATATTCGGGGACCTTCACAGACCGCTTCCCGCCGGAATTTCGCTGGAGCCCCAGCAGCCTGGAGAGTTACCGTAGTTGCGCCTTCATCTTCTTCACCGGCCGGGTTCTGGGTCTCGAGCCACGCCAGGAACCCGCGATAGGTTTTGACGCGGCCCAACGGGGAACAATCTATCATGAAATCCTTGAGGCGCTATACGCTCAATTGGAGCCGGCCGAGCGCACAGACACGGACAAGCTCCTTGTGTTGCTGCCGGCTGTGGCCGCCCCAATTCTCGACGCCGCGCCCGAGAAGCAGGGTTTTCGGGAAGTTGCCTGGTGGGAACAGATTAAGCGGGAGATCCAGGAAAATGTCGCCCGGACCATCAGCGCTCTAGCCGAGATGCCGGGTGATTTTATCCCGACTTATTTTGAAGCACGCTTTTTCGGTGATCAAGCCTTAACTGTTTTCGAAGGAGGGGACTTTTTTCGAGTGCACGGTATCGTCGACCGGGTAGACCAGAACCCGGCCGGCCAGATCCGGGTCATTGACTATAAGACCTCGGGCTCCTCCGCTTATTCGAAACGTTCCCTGGAGTTGGGGGAAAAACTGCAGTTACCACTATATGCCCTGGCCGCAAGAGATGCGCTTAATCTCGGCGAGCCGGTTGAAGGTTTCTACTGGCATATTTCCCCGGCCGAGGCCAGCGGTTTGACCCTGGCTGATTTTGGCCCCGAGGAAGCCATGCAGACGGCCGTAGATTATGCCTGGGAAGCGGTTCGTGGTGCTCGCCTGGGAGCGTTCCATCCCCAGGCGCCGCTGGGTGGCTGCCCGCAATGGTGCCCGGCGGCATCTTTCTGCTGGCAATACCGGGCCAGGGCCAGGAGGTAAGCCGGTGCACCCACTGATCAGCCAGATGGAACCCAACGAAGAACAGCGGCCGGCTATCCTGGCCCGGGGACAAGATGTGGTGGTGACGGCCGGGGCGGGCACGGGCAAGACCCGCACGCTGGTCGCCCGCTACCTCTCCCTGCTGGCCGAGGGGCTGCCCCTACGCTCAATTGTAGCCATCACTTTTACCCGCAAGGCAGCCCGGGAGATGCGCAACCGGGTTCGAGCGGTGATGGACCAATATCTAAGCCGCTCCGACCTTTCAGACACCGAACGCCGGCGCTGGCAGTCGCTTTACCAGGAGCTTGACGCCGCCCGCATTGGCACCATCCATTACCTGTGTACCGAGATCCTGCGCGCCCATCCGGCCGAGGCCGCCCTCGATCCCCGCTTTGCCGTGCTGGATGAAGGACAGGCGGGCCTCCTGACCGCTCAGGCCCTGGAGGAAGCCCTGGCCTGGGCGGCCGATGATCCCCTGGCCATGCCCCTCTTCTCCCTGTTTGGTGAATGGAAATTGCGCTCCCTTTTGTTAGATTTGTTAAACCGGCGGCTGCAAGCGAGCCTGGCTTTTGAGGACCGGCCCGACGATCTTTGGGCCGCCTGGCTGGAGCAGTTGCTACCGCCGCTTAAGGACTTCCTCGACGATGGACAGGTGCAGAGCGCCTTTGCCGACCTGCTGGACCTACGGACTGATGGGTCGCTGGCCCGGGCTGAAGCCGCAGGTGATGGCCTGGCCCGGCCGCTGGCCGAACTACTGTTTATTTGGGATGAGATCGGGGAGGCTCGCGCTCGAAACGATTGGGGGACGATTTCGACCCGCTTGGCCATCTTGCGTAAGAATATGAAACAGGCTGGCAAAATGGGCAATTGGGCGCCGGCCAATCCCAAGGCGGCAATTAAGGAACTTCAGGGGATCTATGATGATTTGCTGGCCGGGTGGGTCGGAGGAGGTATCAACCTGGAATTAGACCGGTTGTTGGCTGAAGCCATGCCGGCATTGCACCAACTCTTCAGTGAAGCAGAGACAGCCTACGGCCGGCTCAAGACGGAAAGACAGGCGCTTGATTTTGACGATTTAGAAGAGATGGCTTTACAAGTTCTACGTAACCGGATCGATGTTCGCCGGCGCTGGCAACAGGAGATCGCCGCCATCCTGGTCGACGAATACCAGGATACCAACAGCCGCCAGCGTGACCTGGTGAATATGATCAATGGGGACCAGGGAAAGTTATTTATTGTCGGTGACGCCAAACAATCGATCTATCGTTTTCGAGGGGCCGATGTATCCGTATTCCGGGAGGAGCGCAAAAGCATCGAGGAAGCCGGCGGCCGGGCCTATGCGCTGGCCACCTCGTACCGGGCCCATCGCGCCCTGATAGAGGGCTTGAATGATCTATTACGGCCGGTCCTGGGCGAAGTGGAGGACGACGAGCGTCCCTGGCGGGAGCCGTTCGCACCCCTGATCCCCTACCGGCCGGCGCCGCGTCCCGGGACTCTTTCCCCTTATATTGCGCTGCAACTCACTGTTGGTTCCAAGGGGGATGGTGCTTTATTCCGCGCTGCCCAGGCGCTGGTAAACACCTTGCTTGAGGAACTTAACCCTGATGATTACGGCCGGGTAGCCATCCTCTGCCGGGCGTCGACCTCTTTTGGCCCTTATGAAGACGCCCTGGACCAGGCCGGCATTCCCTATCTCACGGTGGCCGGCCGGGGCTTCTTCGACCGGCCGGAAATTCGCGATCTACTGAATGCCTTGCAAGCCCTGAACGACCCCTCGGATAACCTGGCCATGGTAGGGCTGCTGCGTTCCCCGGTATTCGGTTTTTCTGATGCGGAACTATTCGAATTGACCCAGGCCTGGACTGAATCCGGCCGGAGCGATACTTTCTGGTCCTTTTTACAGGACAGAGAAGATGCCCAGATTAGACGAGCCATCGCGGTGATCCTCCCTCTGCATCGCCAGGCCGGCCGGACCCCGGTGGCGACGCTGCTCAAAGCCTTTTTAGACAACAGCCATTACCGGGCCGCTTTGCTCCAGGCTGGTTATCCCCGGCCAGCCCGCAATGTGGCCAAACTGTTGGCCGACGCCCACGCCAGTGGCCTGGTCGCCGTGCACGAATTCCTGGAATATGTGAGCAATCTACGCTCTGGCGCCTCTCGAGAAGGAGAAGCACGGGCCACGGCCGGCGACGTGGTGCGCATCATGACCATTCACGCGGCCAAAGGGCTGGAGTTTCCCATCGTCGTCCTGGGGGATATCAATCATAAAAGCCCGGCCGGGGATGATCTATTCCTGGACCCGGCGCTGGGGGTGCTGCCCAAACTGGCCGACGAAGAGGACCGGTTGCCCGGTCTGTACCGGCAGTTGAAACAACAGGCCGACGACCAGGAAGCGGCCGAGGCCGAGCGTTTACTCTATGTGGCGGCCACCCGGGTCGAGGAAAAGCTGATCTTAAATGGCTGTATTCGTCTCGGGCAAAGTGGCCGCCCAGGCTACCTGGCTGGCTGGCTGAAGGATCTGGCCGCACCTCTGGGGCTACAAGCGTTGGAAATCCCTCATGATAGCGATGGTGACCGGGCGCACCATTACGACCTGGTGGTGGGGGATACGCCGGTGGCCTGTACGGTGTTCGAACCCGGATACCCGGCCCTCCGGCGGCCCGCCTCGATCCTTCACCAGGGAGATCCGGCGGGAAGCTGGTCGCCGGCCCTGTTGGCGGCCATAGAGCCGGACCACCAACAGCTGGATGAGGAGAGCCGGCGGCGGGAACAGGAGCCACCCCTTCGAGTCTGGCGAGTCATACCGGCCGCCAGGCAGCCGCGGGCCCCGGCCCGGATCGTAGGTCTGTTGGTCCATGAGGCCCTGGAGAATTGGCGCTTCCCCGGTGAAGGCTTTGAGCGTTGGGTCACGGCCAAAGCCCGCGAGTATGGGCTGGCCGATCAGGAACGTTTGCGGGACGCCGTCAAGGAAACAGGGCGTATGTTAGCTCAGTTCAAGGCTCACCCCTTGTACGCCGAGATGGGGACGGCCGAGCAACGGCTGCACGAGTTACCTTATAGCCTGCTAGACGATCAAGGCCTGGTTAAACAGGGCGTCATCGACGTCCTCTACCTGAAAGATGGCATCTGGACCGTGGTGGATTATAAAACCGATCGGTTGCGGGACGAGGCCGTCTTGCGGGCACTGCCAGATATGGAAAAATACCGGCAGCAGGTACAGAGTTATGGGGCGGCGGTTGAACAGCTTGCCGGCCACAAGCCGCGCTTAATATTGCTTTTCTTAAATTACGGTGGCAGCGTTGACGGCATCTATTGGCAAAGGGTCGAGATGGGCACTCGGGTCTCGTTCAAGAGATAGGTATGAGTTCCTTTAAGTTCGCTTATTGGATATAGATCATTGACCTTTACGAAGGCTCTTTTTCCCCGCGGATGAAACCCAACAACTTTAACAGCCATTCCCAACCCTGCTTCCTTTGTACTGCTTTGGCCCGCCAGGTGCCGACGATGCCGTAGGGGATGAAGAGCACCAGGGCAATGTATACGGCGCCCAGCAGGAAACTGGCGATCCCCCCGAACCATTTGTCCAGGTAGTATTCGAGCAAACGGAAGACGGCCGCGCCGACCAGGGCGCCGCTCAGGGTGCCCACACCGCCGATCAAGATGATGAGCAGCGCGGTTACCGTCCAACCCAGGCTGGCGACATTGGGGCTAACGATGGGCTGGTGCAGCGCATGCAGAAAGCCGGCAAAGGCGGCCGTCATCGAGGCGATGATCAACACGGCAAATTTGAAGTAGAAGGTGTTGTAGCCCAACATTAGGGCCCGGTCCTCATTTTCGCGGACGGCAACGCAGACCCGGCCGGTGGGCGAGTCGACAAAACGGCGGTAGATCAGGTAGATGATCAGGGTGGCGAACAGGCTGACGACATAAAAACGAAAACGATCGGCATTGGTATCCAGGAGAGCCGGGGGGTTAATTCCCTGTAAGCCCACATCCGCGCCGGTCCATGTGCTCAGTTCGTTGGACTGGATGATGATGTGGAAGACGGAGGCGAAGCCCAGGGTTACCAAGGCGTAGGTGATGCCCTGGACCCGGGGCAGCACGATGGAAAAGAGCAGGGCATTGGCCAGGCCGACGACGACCACCGCCAGCAAAAAGGTGCCGGCCAGGCCGAGTTCCAGGTTCTTGAGGGCGATCCCTGTCGCGTAAGCGCCGGCGGCAAAGAACATGGCATGACCAAAGGAGAGGATGCCGGTGATACCCAGGATCAGGTCGTAACTGATGGCGTAGATGGCCAGGATGAAGATCTCGATCACCAGGCTTTGAATGAACTTGGATTGGCCGTTCTCGTTGGCCAGCATATCGCCAAAAGATTGGCCGTCGATTAGTGCCACAAAAAAGGGCAGGGCCAGTAGAACGATCAGGCTGGCAATTATCCCTAAATTTTCCCTGAACCAGTTGCCTAGGCTTCGAGAGCCGCTATCCACTGTTAGAACGGTACTTTGCATTGCCAAAAACTCCTGTTAATCGCTCCGGCCAAATAACCCTTTGGGCATTACCAGCAAGACGATGACCATCAACAACACAACCGAAGCCGGCACCAGCGGTGGGGAGGGTTTGAAAGGTTCCTCCAAGAAAGGCAGGTTGATGCCGATCTGGCCGTACTTGATGATGAATTGTTGCATCAGGCCGACAAGGATGGCGCCCACGGCCGCACCGGGAAAACTGGTCAGACCGCCAATGGCCAGGGCGATCAGGGCCAGCAACAAAAGGTTCGTGCCCATACCGTTGGATAAGCCCATGGAGGGTGCGGCCAGAACCCCGCCCATGGCCGCCAGGCCAACGCCCATGGCAAAGACCAGGGTGAACACCTGGCGCACGTTGATGCCCAGGGCCTCGACCATCTCGCTGTCTTGTACGCCGGCGCGGATGATCATGCCGATGCGGGTGTAGCGTAATAACAGCCAGATACCCACCAGTACCAATATACCAAACAAGATGACAAATATTTCATTATAAGTGCGCACCCGGCTACCGAATAAAAGAACCGTCGAACATTTGTTGGCCAGCAATTCGCCGATGCTCTCGGCCGGACATCCTTCGCCGCTGCCGGCGAATAATTCCGGTTTAGGCATGGTAAATTCGGGCCGCCCCCAGATACTGCGCACCATCTCAAGGCCGATAAAACTGATGCCCAGGGTGATCATAATCTGGTACATAGGCCGGTCATACAAGGGCCGGATGGCGGTGACTTCGACGAGCGTACCCAGCACGACGCCGCTCAAGGCGGCGACAGCCATGGCCAGGAAAAAACGCCAGGTTGTGCTGGTGGCCAGAAGTTGGGCCGTTAACCGGTCGTTGATCGCAAAAAATAGTAGGGCGATAATTACCAGGACCGCGGCTAACCCGATAGCTCGCGTATTGATCGGCGTGCGGGTCACTGTTTGCTGTTTACGATGGCCCAGACCGGCAATACCCAGGGCCAGTACCATGCCCCCCAGGAGTGTGCCCAGCAAAGCCACCGCCGGGCTGATATCCTCGAAGATCGGCGCCTCGGGCAAGACCAATAAATTTTGGCTAAGAGCCAAAGCATAAGTGATGGGGCTCTCGGCATAGACTTCGTGATCCCAAATCGAGACTGGGTAACGAACGAGCGTCACGTACAGGATGAAGACGGCCAATATTATGGCCAGCCAGGGCCAGATTTGAGCGGTCTTTTGGCGGAGTTTCAGGCGGTCGAGTAAGGCGTTCCAAACCGGCAGCAGCACAAAGCCCGCGACCAGAAGAAAAATGGGGGTAACCATGTCCACAAAGGAGTCCGGCCGGACGTAGACTGTCCAGCCGATGTAGGCCCCGATCATAAACATCTCGCCATGGGCCAGGTTGAGCACATCCATCAGGCCGAAGATTAGCGATAGCCCGGCCGCGACCAGGAAGATCACCGCGCCTACCGAGAGGCCGCGCAAGGTGGTAATCACCCAATCGCTACCCTCCATCCCTTGAGCGGCGGTGATAAAGAGCACCGCCAGAATGGCCAGCATAATCAGTCGTATTCTATTCCTTTTCAGAAATGTACTCATGGTTGGACCCTTAACTCTAACTGATTATCTTGATTATTTAGCAACCTCATCAGGCAGCGCCCAGATAGTGATAGACCGTCTCCTTATCCTCAGCCAGATCGGCTATCAGTCCGGCTTTAACCGATTGTCCTTCCTCAATGATGATATAATGTTCGGCCAATTGGCTGGCCACGATGAAATTCTGCTCCACCAGTAGAACTGTGGACTCGGCCGATAGTTGTTTGATAGCCGCCATCATCTGTTCGATCAGCACCGGGGCCAGGCCTTCGCTGGGCTCGTCAATCAAGAGTAGCTTGTTGTCGGCCACCAAAGCCCGGGCCACAGCCAGCATCTGTTGCTGCCCGCCCGATAGGCTGGTACCGGGCAGCTTGATCAGCCGCTTTAAGTCGGGGAAGAGGTCAAAGATGAGTTCCTCTTTCCGGGCCAGGTCGCCCTTTTTTCGTTCGGCGATCTTTAAGTTTTCGGCGACGCTGAGATCGCGAAAGATGGCCCGGTGTTCGGGGACGAAGCCGATCCCCGTGGCCGCAATATCGAAACTTCGCCGGCCCTGGATCTCCTGCCCATCGAAGATGATCTCACCCTCGCTGGGCGGCGTCAGGCCCAGGATGGATTTCAACGTGGTTGTCTTCCCGGCGCCGTTCCGGCCGAGCAAGACGGTGATGCTGC
>Ga0307380_10010434_pt1 | contig 11705 bp, 8 predicted proteins | sample UN3MG_FD_202239 | JGI IMG/M metagenome (GOLD analysis project Ga0307380, IMG submission 202239) | Soil microbial communities from Risofladan, Vaasa, Finland - UN-3 | ecosystem: Environmental > Terrestrial > Soil > Coastal area > Acid sulfate soil | place: Finland: Risofladan, Vaasa | collected... | reverse complement strand
TGAACTCATAAAAATATCCCTAAATTAATTAAATTAAATTCTAAAAACTACCCACTATTTAAAAACTCATCGAAAAGGAATCCAAACATGAACAATATTAATCACGTAATTTTATGCATTATTGATGATATCAGATCTGAACATTTTTTCCAATTAATTAAAGAAGGGAAACTACCTAATTTCAAACGTATAATGGATAATGGTGTTTCTTGTTCCAATTGTATCACAGATTTTCCTTCGGTTACATTTCCAACTCAGGTGTCAATGATCACGGGCACTTATACTGGTGATTTTCGGAAAGAGCCTTGTCATGGTGTCCCTAGTATGAATTGGTTGGATCGCGCTTTCGCTCCACCTAGGTTACGATCTTATATGACCTATGGCACGGATAAACGAATCCAGATTTACAAAATCAATGATGATATTGGAGATAATTGTCAAACATTCCTTGAGATGGTTGGAGATGTCAACACAGCAAGTATAACTCAATTTATCAATCGTGGTGCTACATATTTCTATCCTGAAAGGAGAACTAAATTAGCATTATATTATTTATTGCTAAAGCACACGCGAAGAGTTGAATATACCATCTGGAAGGCAAATACTATGGTTGTTCATAAATTATTGGAGACATTCAAGCGACCAAAGAAATATTTTGGGACAAAAGAGAGCCCCATGGCTAGTTTATTATGGTTCATGTCGTCTGATATCTTGATGCATCTCTATGGTTTTGATTCTATTATCTATAAAAAAAATTTATTTCACATTGATAAGGTGCTGGGATTATTTCTTAAAGAACTCAAGACTCTTGGAGTATTAGATAGTACAGCTATCGCAATCACTTCAGATCATGGAAATTATTCAGCAGATAAGATTGGAAATCTTAATAATTTCTTTGAGAGGAATGGATTGACACATTACCATCATAGAAAAAACCTTAATGGCAATACTGATGTAGCTGAATTTACAGGAGTAGGACTATTTAATTTTAAATCCCAAAATTTAAATAATGAAGGGTGGTATCATCCTTCAAATAAAGAACTCGAAAATTTTGGTCCAAAAAAAGTGAATTTATTTAGTGAATTGTTCAAGATTGAAGGTAGCGAATTGATGTATTATAGAGGTGACAAAAACACATATAATTCTGGTACTATTCAACTTCATCAGAAAAATCCGCATAATGGAGATGTTTCATTAGCATCAATTGAATATAGTGGGATTGGTAAGGATTACAAAACAAAATACGTACTTGAAAATCCAGATCAAGATCCTTTTAATTACATCGAAGATGAGATTGCTTCGCGTTTAATAGATAATAAATTTCATACAAACGAAGAATGGTTAGCTGCCACTCACCACCTTGATTATCCGATGTATATTGATCTCTTACCCAGACATTTTAAGAATCCTCGATCTTCAGATATAATATTAAGCACGCGAGGAAAAGTTGTTTATAATATGAAACACGGAAAAAAGAAAAAAGGAGGGAGATTTTGTCATGATATAGGTTTAAGAGAAAGCGCTGTTACTCCACTAATTATTGGTGGAACAGATAAAATTCCTCATCTAGAAATTCCTTATTGTAATATAACAGATATAGTTCCCACCTTACTCAAAATGGTAAATAAAAAGCCTCATAAAAGTGTAACAGGAAAATCCTTGATTTAATCATGGTTTTTTAAATAATGATAGACTAATTCTGCTCCCTCTTGAATTCCACTTAAAGTGCCTATTTCTGGTACATTGTGAGAGTACATTACAGGGATTCCAATTAATACCGAGGGAATTCCTAGCCATTTCTGTGCTTTACCAGCATCAGATCCATAATATTCACAAACCCCATCTTGGTATGATATTTCATTCTCATCAGCTATGCGTGCAAATTCTCTACAGGAATCATAATCAAAAACTCCAGCCCCATGTTGTTCCTGCCAAATAATAACGGGTCCACCAGTTAATGTAATACCAGAATTCACGCTACCAGAGAAATCCGCTACTAATCCAATATCTATAGCAATCACGTGATCAATAGCATTATTGCGTGAAAAGAATAAAGCACCTTCAGTTCCTATTTCTTCTCTTGATGTAGCGACGATATATAGATTATAATTTTTATTCAAAACACCGGATTCATCTAATATGTTATTTACAATCTTTTCAGTCAAAACGATTAATGATGTAACAGCAACCAAATTGTCCAATGAATATCCCGCGATTACATCATCATTAATTGAAGGATTTAAGAGTCCAAAGGTTCCAAAAAACACAAATGGTGCTCCTACATGAATTTTATAGAGTTCAATCACTTCTTCTTTATTCTTAGCACCTACGTATATCTTTTGTTCATGTATTTCTAATTTTTCTGCAGTTCTTAAAGCTTGAGGAGTTGAATGAGTTGATCTACCTTCAATGACGCCATTTATCCACTTTCCTTCCTTGTTTAAAATCTGTATTTTTCTTGAGATTAACCAACGCGTTTCATATCCACCTCTCATGGAGAATTCTAAACGCCCATTTTTATTTATTTTACGGATTGTTCCTCCAATTTCATCCATATGTGCATAAATTGCTATTGATTTCTTTGCATTTTGACCTTGAAATTTCACGTAGAAGTTGCCTAAGGCATCTTCCTTTATTGGGATGTCCCTATTTCCAATAATCATATCCATTTCTTGTTTAAAGACTTCTCCACGAGCTCTTTCTATACCTGAAGGTGCTCTTTTTTCGGCTAATTTTTTAATGATTTCCAATATTTTTTCATTTTTCATGGTTATAACCCATCAAATTAAAAATCCATAGATCTAAAAAATATAGTCATGTTAAATAATTAAAAGCATTTCATTATAAGAAATTAAAAAAAGAGACTATTATGATGAATAGCGATATGAAAGCCAGAATCTTCAACCATAAAGATCATTGTAAAATTAAAGTAAGATTCAATGATACAGATATGATGGGGATCGTCCATTTTAAAAACTACATGGTTTATTTTGACGATGGATTTGTTAGTTTTATGAATAGTCTTTTATCTCCAAAAAGGATAGAGGAAACAGTCCACGAAGGCACAGCCTTTGGAGTTAAAAAGGTGGAGATAACCTACCAAGGTTCGGCTAAGTTTGGTGATTATGTTGTAGTCGAAACTCAGATAAAAAAAATAGGAACATCCTCAATTACCTTTCAACACGAGATTTTTAGAGAATCGGATAAAACTCTAATAGCTAGTGTAGAATGCGTGAGGTTAGCAATGGAACTTAACACAAATAGATTGCTCAATGTATTTGATTTTTTCGCTAAAAATCTTCCTTGATTACAAGTAAGGGAAAAAAATTTTTTCGATTTATTGTAAATGAATTGATATTTTCTTGGGGGGTATAAAAACTCTCCGGAGATCCGTTTTCTGTAGTTTGATCGCTTGTTCGGGACATTTTTGGATGCACACACCACACCCTAAACATTTTTCAATGCCTATAATATAAAAACCACCCTCTAATGTTGGTGCGCTCATCGGACAAACCTCATGACAAGTTCCACAGGCGATACATGATTGTTCGTCTATTAATGCTATATGAGAACTCAATGTGGATGTAGGTGCTGCCCCACGATAGAAGTTCCCAAAGCTACCACAACAGCAGTTACAGCAGTTACAAATAGCTAGTTCTTCTAAATTTGGATCACCATTGACGTGAAATGCTTTATGGACAAGTCCCAGGTCTTCTGCTTCTTTTAAGATTTTTAGACTTTCATTTCTTGTTATTTCTTTTGCAAATCCGTGATCTATGATAAATCTAGCTGTTCTACCAAAACTTAAGCAATTTTGTATCGGGGCATTAACTTTGCAAGGATCTTCTAAGAGATTTTTTCTATGACGACAATAACAATGTGAAACACTAAATACTTCAAATTTATCAAGTATTTTTTCAATTTCTTCATTCGGTATGACTGTATCTTCAGAAATCTCTAATTTCTCTCCAATTGGAATTACATGATCTATAGCGGGAGCATTTTTGAAAGCATTTATTACAATATCGTAATTATTCTGAGTCATTTCAGTTGCATCTTCGAAAATTTGTTCCCAAATTCTTGCGATCTTTTTTTGCGTAGGTCCGGATTCTCCTTTCATTAGTGTAAATTCTAACAACCCTGGTAAGAATGCTACAAGTCTATAAACCATTATTCCTGTGCTTCGACTAGGTATACCTGTCAATAAACCGACATTCATTAGGGTTCCTAATATTTCGTTTAATGTTATTTCATCTATACCAGTCTTCTCTTGAATTTGCTCAAAATTGAGTGGCTTTCTAAAATTTAAAAGAAATTTAACTTGGTCCTCGTTAATTAATGTTTTTAATAAATCTATAAGATTTTCATTTACTGGTACAGGAGGACCTCCAGCTTTAAGGATCTTTCTTGCTAATGTATACCACATATTTTCGGGCATAATAATATTACATCTTTTATAATTATTCAACTAAAATCCTTGGAGGTGGAACAAAAACCTCTCTATTTCCAGTTCTTCCCAATTCCATTGCATCTTCAGGACAATGATGAACGCATACACCACATCCTATACATCTATTTCCGTTAATAACAGCAATATCATCTTCCAATTCAATTGCTTCCATTGGACATTTCTCTACACATGTTCCACAACCTATGCATATGTCATCAATCACTTTTGCTAAATAACTAGTATAGCAATGGTATGGCGTCACGCCATTCCAAAATAAAGAAAATATACCACAACAACATTTACAACAATTACAAATAGCTTCTTCATCTAATTCTGGTTTGAGATGAGTATGGAACGCTTTATGGACAAGACCTTCGTCTGATGCCTTATTAATTATTTTTATTGCTTCTTCCTTTGAAATTTGGTTTCCAAAGTTATGTTCTATTGCAAATTGTGCGCTTTTTCCTAACAATAAGCAGTTCAATCTTTCGTTTGTAATTTTACAAGAATCCTCTAATAGATCTTTCTCATGCCGACAATAACAATGAACGAGAGCAATAACGTCGAATTTATTGACTATTTTTGAAGCTTCTTCATAGGGTAGTATTTTATCAACTGGAACAGCCTCAATTTTTTCCTCAACGGGTACGACTCTTGTGATAGGTGGGAATTTTTTAAACTGAGCGATGATGTGATCATAATTTCTTTGAGTTCCTTCACTCATTTTTTCAAACATTTTGTTAAAAAGGTGTGCTAGTTTTTTTTGTTTTTCTCCTGTTTCACCTCTCGTAAATTGCATCTCAAATAGACCTGGAAAGGGACCGAGCAATCTATAAACCATAATACCAGTTCTTCTACTTGGAACGCCTACTACAACGCCGTTATTCATTAATTCGTTTAAAGTCTGGTTTAGAACCTCATCACTTAAAGTTGTTTTTTCTCTTATCTCATCTATACTAAGAGAAGGTTTTTTAAAGACTGCAATGAAATCTGCTTGTTCTTCAGTCATTATTAGTTGTAACAATTCAAGAAGAGTATCATTAACAACCATAGGAAGTTGTCCAGCTTTAACAATCGTTCGTGCTGCTTTATACCAAATTTTTTTAGGTTCTTTTATCATCTTTTGTAATCCCCTTAGTAATACCTAACACTAATTAAACAGAGTGTAAAATGCTTAATTTAATTAAAATTCTAGGTTTTATGTTATAAGATTATTAACTATTATTAAAGCGGTTCTCTTACCAAATAATAAATTTTATCAGAATTGCATTTTACACAATTCCCTTTTTTATTCCTAAAAGCAGTTTCATCTTCCCATTCATTATTACATTTCAAACAACCAAAACCTATGAAACTTTTTTTGTAATCCACATTACCGCCGTGAATCGTTATTTGTTTTCCCTCTATTAAAGCGTGAGTCATTTTTTTATGTGCATTTTCTAGAATTCGAGAAAAGGTTGGTTGTGAAACGCCCATTTTTGAAGCGGATGTTTGTTGAGACAGATTAATATAATGTTTTAATCTCATTGCTTCAAATTCTGCGAGAGTTAATTTAATCATTGATGAATCATCCTTAAAAGAATGAAAGTAAAAGTTATTTGGGGGGTGTTTGATAAACCTAGTTTGTGTATTACGACCCATTTTACATCAATTATTTAGCAGATATGAAATATATATTTATTCAAAATTTTTATAATTATTTATTCATAATTAGAATTTCAATTCTTTAATAATAAGTTACACATAATTTATTCATTTTAATACAAAGGAATTAATAAATTAAAAATTTCAAAATTTTGTGAATACCATGAAAATTGAATATGCTGATAGAATTCATACTTTACCTAAATATATTTTTGCTGAAATTGAACAATTAAAAATAATTAAAAAGAAACAAGGAGTTGATCTAATTTCATTGGGGATTGGAGATCCTGATTTAGAGACTCCCACGGTGATTTTGGAAGAGTTAATAAAACAGGTAAAGATTCAACCAAATCAGAATTATCCATCTAGTATGGGGGAAGCAGATTTTAGAGATGCGGTTCAGAAATGGTATGAAGTAAGATTTAATCTAGATTTCAATTCCGAGACCGAGATCACTGGATTAATAGGAGGTAAAGAAGGTATTGCAAATATAGCTCGAGCATTTATCAATCCCAAAGATATTGTTTTAGTCCCAACTCCAGGATATCCCGTATATGAAAATGGAGCGACAAAATTATGCGATGGGAGTCCCTATTTGATGCCATTGAATGAAGAAAACGATTTTTTACCCGACTTTGAAATTATCGATACTAAAATTCTAAGGAAAGCTAAGATGATGTACTTGAATTACCCTAATAATCCAACAGGTGCTATTGCACCACAATCATTTCTGAAAAAAGCAGTGGATTATGCAGAAGATTATGAATTTTTTATTGTTTATGACAACCCTTACTCAGAATTTACTTTTGATGAGTATATTGCTCCCTCATTGTTACAAATCAATAAAGATCATGTAGAAATTAATAGTGCTTCTAAAATGTTCAATTGTACTGGGTTTCGTTGTGCTTGGGCCGTTGGAAATGAAAAAATAATTAATGGAATACGAAAGGTTAAATCTCAAATAGATTCAGGATGTCCAATTTTTATTCAAAAAGCAATTATTAGAGGATTAAATGATTATAAATCTAATAAAAAACCAGATATTGTTAAAAGAAACGTAAAAATTTACCAAGATCGACGAGATGTTTTAGTGAATGGATTAAATCAAATTGGATGGAAGACTGAAACACCAAAAGCAACTTTTTATGTATGGACACATCTTCCGAAAAATGAATTAAATAGCATGGAATTCGTAAAGAAACTCATTAACGTAGGTGTTATTTTAACTCCTGGTGTTGGTTTTGGCAAACATGGAGAAGGATATGTACGATTTGCACTAACACAGCCCATTGATAGGATAAAAGAAGCACTAGAAAGAATTAATAATTTTTTAAATTAGAAAATAAGAAATTAAAAAGGAATGTATTATTTTGACGTTTTCTGATATTTTTTCCTTATATATGCCATTTTTGTCAGATCTTCTGACTCTATAGCTCCAGGATATTCATAATAGTTATCCAAAACCATCATTACTGGGCTATTTTCCGAACTCCAGTCTTTATAATAATCTAGAATAACATTTGGATCAAATTTTTCTGCATATTCTTTTTGCGTCTTTCTCACCTCCATTTTTGATTTTGATATTCACGCAGAAAATTAATCCCTATCTTTAATCCTATTTTATATCATGTGGGAAGTAATAATGTCAAGAGAACAAACCCTACAAGGTAATAAAAAGGAGTAAAAGAAAAGGATTCGTTCTCTCTTCATAATACTATGGGAATAATGGCTCTCTTATAGCCAGCATGAGTCCATGTAGTATTATGATGTGAATTAAACATTATGTTAAAAAGATTAAGGAGGAACTACCTTATAAATTTTATGGGAGTTTTTTCCCATTAATCGATTTTCCTTACCACTAAAAGCATAAGAATTAGGTGTATCTTTTAGGTTTTGCCAGAAATCTTTGACAATATCCTTTTATATCAATAAGATACATTTTTCATTATGACATATTGCATAATATTTATGTATCAGTATAATTATATAAATCAAGATTAGAAAAAAGAGGTTTTCCTAATGAAATCTAATAGAACTGAAAATTCACAAGAGAGGATAATAAAAGCAACGGAATCTTTATGGAAAATTCTATGGTTTTCGTTATATATAATTGTATTTCCTGCATTAGTTGCGATTATATCATACTTTATTTTCAATTTCCTCATAAAGGATATCATAATTTCGGTTGGTTTATCTATTGTTACTTTTTTATTCGCTGTTTTGCTCTTTTACAGACCATTTGATAAATACAGAAAAAATTCTATTTTTCTCAATAAAATAAATAATCCGCGATCTCGAATTCATATCACGTTTATTATAACCATAATTTCGTTGGTAGTTACACCTCTATTTTTATTTTTTACTGAGGATTATCGTACAAACGAATTTGAACTACTTCCATTAGTTGGGTTTGCAGTATTATACAATATTGTGTATTTCTATTATTCATATCAACCGATTGATTATTTCAACATGGCTGAGAAGGAGTTTAAGCATTTCAATAAATCTGAACAAATTTTGAAGCAACCTCATAATATAATTCTTATAATAAATTACATCATACATGTTGTTTTCTTATCGGGTTCATTTAATAACAATTGGTATACTTGGTTTTTTGCTCTAATAACAAATATTATCTTTTATTCAGTAGCACTGAATTCAACCAAATCATATTCAAAGAAAATGGAGGATTCAATCCTCAAAAACGAAAGTGTACTCCAAGACCTAGTATTGTATAAACGTAATTTCGTAAAAACTATACTTACATTAGATTTTATCCTTCTTGTCCAGTTGCCTTTTGATGTAATGGGGGTATATGCGATATCAGGAATCTCTTCATTTAATCCTTATGATATCATCAATGCTACATTTTTATCATTGATTTTCCTGATAATCAATTTTAAATTGACTCTTTACGTTACAACTTATTATCAAAATCAACTTCAACGGTTAGGAACTGAAGAAATCCAAGAAAATAAATCCTTCAAACAAAACTTCATTTTATCACTCTTATTAATTTGTTTAATATTATCATTCTCTTTTGTCCATCGATTACCTCTCATTAATCTATTATTCTTACCAATTATTTATATTATTACACGTGCTGAAGAAAAGAAAGGGTTTATTACTAGAAATCTAAGTAGACATGTTCATTTATTAAATAGTTTTGTAATGTTAGCAACAGTCTCATTTATACTCATTCCTCAATTATTTTCTGTTCTTCAAGGAGCTTATAACATCCAATTCATTATCTTTTTTATATCTTCATATTTTTTATTACAAATATTCGTTTCTATGAATTATTATAAGGAAAGGAATATTTTGATTGCTCAAAATATTTTGGCTGTAGTAGGTTTCTACTTTATAATCTACAGTTTATACCCTAACTTAACTCTAGAATTTATTTCGTTTACCGATAATCTATTAATTCTCTTTGTTTCCAACATATTATTACCCGGTTTGATTGGTATTTTATTTTCATTATATCTCCTTTACCTAAAGCACTTTTATAATAAGTCTTGGAAGATACTAAGGGCATGGTTTGTGGTTACCTTTTTATCAATAATTGCTATTATTTATTGTATAGTCAACACTAGGTCTTATCAACTGAGTTATGGGACTTTTTATCAAAATTTAGCGCTTTTATCATTAATGATTCCTGTAGGTTACATCATTTTCTCATTATTTAATTACTTGATCCATTTGTTCACTCGAGAAAGCTGCATAAATAATATTTACAATTCAATCTGGGTTTTGATCTTCAGTATTTTTGCTTCATTAATCGTTCACTCACTTGGTGATTTGCCAGCCATATTATTAGATTTTGTATTACTATCTATCTTAATCCATTTAGTTTTGACAGTAGGGAAAAGGATCGAAAAAATAACGGAGAAATCATACACAGTTCTATTCAGTATTAATGGTTTTTTAATAATCACTGAAACATTCTTTATGTCTTCCCAATATTTCATTTTAAATCTTGGGTTAGAAAGGATTATAGCTTACTTTTTTTCAACATGTATAACATGCTTAATTATTAACCTAGGAGGTTCTTCCAAAAGTCCGTTTATTAAAAAAGTAAAATCCGTGATAACAGCCATAACAATATGTTATGGATGGTTTGTTTTAGAATGGTTATACTTTATTTTTAACTATCAAGGAGCTTTATTTTTGTATGGCCTTATAATTGCTACAGCAATTATAACAATTATACCTATAGGTTATTTAACTTATATAAAAATACTTAAACGAAAAATTTTTGATGGGTATATCTTTATTGCTCTGAATGTAATTGTTATTACATTATTTTCCTTCATTACCCATTATCTTTTAATTTCTAACCTAGATTATCAATTATTAATTTTAGGAATATCATTTTGCGTAATGTCCTTAATAAGTTGTTATATTGGGATTTTTAAAGTTGGTGTGAAATTTGGATATTTAACTGATGAATTTTATCAACGATTCTTAAAAAATATATATTATCCATTAGGAATAGTACTTTTTATCATATTTAATGTACTATCACTTAGATACTTACCTCCTCCTTTTTATCAATTATCATTTTCGATACTAGTTTCCATGTTTTTAATGAGTGGATTAACAAATTTAGCCAATTTATTAGTAAAATCTGTTGATAGCATTAATACAAAAATAACAAGTATAGCACTTTTTTATGCTGAGGGGGTATTATGGTTTTATACAATTGGTAACATGTCTAATTTATTCGGCCCTACTATTCCCCCTACATTCGAATTGGACTTTATTAATTTATATTTTTCTTTAATTTTGATTTCAATTACCTCATATATTCCCTTTTATTACGTTGCGAAGAAAAATGCAATCAATCAAGAAAAATTCTATAAATACATCTATTTTTCATTGTATTTCTTGGTACTCTTGGTATTTCTATTTACATCTTCGGTATTCTTCTATTATTTATTTGATTTTTACATGTTAGCTTTAATTGGTGATGTCATATACATCACAGTTGCTCTGTACTATTTGATTAAGTATGGTTTTAAGATGAAATATCTGAAACCTATTCATGTTTCCAAAAGAACAGCAATTATTTTATATTCAGTTCTTTTCATTGAAATTTATGCTTTTCTTGTAACGATGTTTGTTCTTTTCACCGTGTTAGATTTCTGGATTTCTTGTTACCTCTCATTTATCATCATTGGAACTCTTGTAATGCTTCTATCCAACCAAGACATAATTTTTTCAATTTCATTCAGTAAATTGATAAATTTAATGTCACTGATATTTACATCAGGGATTTTTTCATATGCATCATATGAATATTTAACCAAGGGAACCACCTTTCAATGGATCATACCGATTATAGTATTTAGTGTAATATTCCTAATTGCAATAAACTATGCCTTAAAATCAAAACTGTATATTGCTGTGTTCAAAAAATTACTTGTAATTAATGGAATCCTCCTTTCCTTAATGATTGTCTCATTACCAACATTTATAGGATATGAGTTTATTAGATTGGGAATTCAAATAGACAGTTTTTATGTAATTATCTCAACCATCATTCTCATCTATATTTTCCTTAAATATCTAGAATATGTTTTTGATAACATCACTTTAAAAGAAGTAA
>Ga0307380_10010432_pt1 | contig 11706 bp, 9 predicted proteins | sample UN3MG_FD_202239 | JGI IMG/M metagenome (GOLD analysis project Ga0307380, IMG submission 202239) | Soil microbial communities from Risofladan, Vaasa, Finland - UN-3 | ecosystem: Environmental > Terrestrial > Soil > Coastal area > Acid sulfate soil | place: Finland: Risofladan, Vaasa | collected... | reverse complement strand
TCATCCCTTTACCACGGATGAATACAAAAATGGGTTTCTTTTCATCGGTCAATACTGGGCTTCCATCTGCATTACAGAATATACCAGTAACTAGAATTTGTGCTTTACAAATATTACAGTAATCATTTACTGCTCTCTCTGCTGAAGTTGTCGGGCATAAGCGTGGAGTTCCATCCGCTAATTTTGATGTTCCATACCACGGTGCAGCACCTGGTTTAAATGAAAAACATTCGATGCTATCTTTACGGTTTTGTGTTATGATCTTTGCGAGGATGTCTTTAGTATGAGTTATAATCATATTAACTTCATTCAAATTGTATTGGACTCCTCGAACTTGAAATTTCCCGGCGATCTCTTCAACATTAATGTGATTTTTTCTTGTTGTTCCTGAGATATAAACGCTGTGAAAAAACTCATCCTCGGGTTTTACAGGTTCTCGGCTCTCATGACCAGTACCCATAAGTTCTGCATAATCTTCGTATGACATAAAAAATTCCTCCCGGTTATTTATTCGGAACTAAACACCAATCAGACTTGTTCCGATCATCTGGTATAGTTACTAATGAAAATTCATAGTTGAACCAACACTTCATATATTGTTCCATTAGATTGCTTGAGATGAACTCGCATACCTTTTCATATTGTGGTAAACCGAGCAGTTCTTCATCTTCAACTGTTATAGGATTAACCTTACGCACTTTTGAATCTGTTATCTCTCCTGAGATTAATTTGGGGTGAGGGCAATACACAATAACTAATTTGTTTCCGACCATTCTGAATATTTCATTTTTGCAGAAAAATACGTTAGTGTCCAGATCAAACATAACAACATTTGATTTTAATACTCTATCAATTGATGTATGTTGTCTGCATAAAATTCCTTCTTTTTCTTTTTCTTTACATATTTCACATTCAGAGTGCTTATGAGAATACTTTACTCGGATTTCAAAATCAGGTTCAGATGCTCTTTCAAAATAAGAAAGAATTCTTCTCCTGTTTAGAAGAAATTTAACAATAGTAATTGGGTAAACATCACACCCCATCTTTTCGATAAATCTTTCTGTTGATAATTGTTTCATGTAAAACTCCTTTTACATAGTTCTAAACGAGAAAAAAGCATGAGGGTGTTGATACCTGTCACTCAGAATATCAACACCACTCTAACCTCATAAGAGATTAAAAGCAGTGCCAATATCACTGAGTGACAGGCTGCGCTTTTTAATGTAAACTTTAATATCCACAGTGCAGATGAACTCGCAAGTTCAGTGCTATGAAAGATATTTGTCAATGAGTTGCTTCGGTAATTTTATCCCACAAAATATTGCAAGACGTATTAGAGTTTCTGGTGTAGTTTTGTGAATAAAATCAATTAACTTATTTTTTAAATTGTTGAGTTGACTTTTCTCTTCACTCATTCGGATCTCCTTAGAGTACTAGAGAAAGATAAACAGGTTTAAAATCTACTGTTCGGATTAACTTGGTGATAATGTTACTTCTAGAATCGACTTGATTTTGGCTGGCGACCAGTATTGATTCTAACATTCGGATGGTACTAATTGTTTCTTTCATTTGTTCATTCTCAGGCCTCCTTAATAGGGTTGTTGTTTTTCCAACGGAAAGTAGTTATATCCAATTTTTTTAGTAATTAGAATTATTCATAAAATTTCAAAAAATTAATTTGAAAAAAATGAAGATGTATTGCAACCACATCTTCATTTTTAAAACCGGAGAACATATTACTACGCGATATGTTAGCGCTCTGACTCTTCTTTTCAATCATATAAAATGATTGAACCATAGTTTACGTGGACTATGGAGCACTCTGGATATTCTTATCACCGGTATTTTTCATTAAATTAGAACGACCAACACCGACCCTTATCATTGTTACCAATATAATGACGATCAACACTATCTTCATTATATTTGCCATTTTTACTGCGTTCATCAATTTTTCGATTGATGAATTTAATTGTTTTTTCAAAATGACTCATGCTCTTACCAATCTTCGCAACCTTTATACGGTTACTCATAAGTAGCTCCTTACGTTAAGATTAAAGGCAATGGTTCAATTCAATAATTAATATATATAGATGTTTTTTTTATAATGAATTATGTGGCATCAACATATACAGGGCGTCTTGGATTATCTAATTCATAAATCAATTTTTTATCTGGATAGCTGTCAGCGCTATTCTTCATTAACTGTTTAATTGAAGATGGCATGAATTGGTCATTTTTAATTAGACTAAGACCATTTTTAAATTGAAATATTACTCCATCAGCAGTTTCATCAAGTTGAACTAATTCACTTCTGTCAACTTTTAGCTCAAAATTCTTTTGTTTAATAATAATTTCAGACATTCAGTTTTCCCTCTCTTTCTAATATTTCTAATAATATTAACGTCTTAGATCTTTCAGTCTCTCGTATAAACCACTCTATAAATTTATCTTTATAATATGTTCTTAAAAAAATAGAAATCATCTTACTTTGTTCATGAGATTCTAATTGTTCTTCAACTTCTTGTAATATTTTATCTGCATTTTGATTACAATAAGACTCAATATCTAGATTAAATAATTTTACATTTAAATGCTGCCATACAAATGAAAAGAATATAATATTGTCATATTCCAAAAATTTTATAAATTCTAAACAACTTGTAATAGCACTGTTACTATCAAAATCCGGAGTTCTTGGAAATCTATAATCATATAATTCTTCTACTTTTTTTAACATCTTTTCACAGAATACTCTTTGATTATCAAAGGTTGCTTTTAATATATCTTCTATCAAAATAGGATATACAAGTTTAAAATCAGGATCTCCTAGATTATCTTGTAAATCTATTGAACTGGATTGATATATAGCATCATCTTCAAATTCATCCATTCTTTCATCGTCATCCATTTCAGGATAAGCAACCATAGCTTCAATAAAAGCTTTTTGTGATCTCTCTGACATATTTACCCCTTCTTTAAATACACATTAATTTTGATAAACTTCCAGTTGAACATTCTGTTCCTTTTGGATGTCTTTTTCGTAATGGCATTTTTCACAACAACCCCCAAGCAAAATCAGGATCAAGTGAAAAAAATGGTTCTAATTTTTGAGGACGTTCGTGATGAACATATTCTCATTTTTACTTCTCCTCTAACATCATACCGGTGAAATAAGCATTTAATAAATCTTTAGTTGGGGATGCTTGTGTTTCTCTAAAGTCAGCCTTGCCTGTTTGAATAATATCTGTTATTATTTCATTCTTTGTTTTAATATCATCTGACATTGGCCCAAAAAATTCAGATAATGCTATCGTTGCATTATAACTCAAAAGGGCCCATGTATCACCTTCACCCATTCTCTGACCACCCTCACGTCTTTTGCCAGCACTAGGTTGTAGCGTTTTACCAACTGTTGGTCCCGTAGCTCTTACATGTAATTTCATATCTCCAATATGTTCTAATTTTGCCAAATATAAATATCCAACAGCAACAGGATTTTTTGTTTTTGTATTAAATTCTGGTAATGTTAAATGATAAGATGGTTTTAAATTAAGATATTTCATTGCTGCCATAATTTCTTTATTTGCTGGAGATTTAAATGGAGGAACAACAATAGGAACAACATTGCTTGATTTAATTTGATCCACCATAAGTTTAAATTGTGAGTCACTCATTCTATTTAAATTTCCAATCATTTTAGTTGTATGCTCTTTATTACTGGTTTTATCTAACATACCAAGAACATCTTTCATAATTTTTATTATTTTTGCTCTATCATTAGTTTTAGAAATTATTCCAGCTAATGCTTTTGATATTAAACCACAATACAATTCATACATTTGTCCAAGATTCATTCTTGCTATAACACCAATAGGATTAAAGATAACATCAAGGGTTTCACCCCAAGGTGTTCTTGGCATAAATTCATCTTTTTCAACAAGTGATATAATACCTTTGTTTCCATGTCTGTTACATAATTTATCTCCAATACCAATCTCTAGTTCTTGTTCAATTTTAAAATGAATAAGAACTCCTGTGATTGTTTCCCCATGTTTAGTAAATTTTTCTTTTGGTGGTTTTCCAAATTTTCTTGCAGTTCTTTCAGATAAATCTTTTAATAAAGGAAATTTTGAAATATCAATATTAGAGAAAACATCAATATCAACTATCTTTCCACCTGGACTCTTTTTAATAAATTGCCCATCATGTGTGTCAGTAGAATCATCCTCATCATCTTCATACCCAAAAATTTCATCAATATCTCCCATTGTTTTTCTTAACAATGGTTCTCCTTTTTTAGTTTTAGTACCAAGAGGAATAATGAATAAGACTTTATCTTTTTCGTCTACTTGTACTACTTCTTCTATTCCATGTAATGATGTAAGGGAATTGTTACTTACTAATTTTTCATTTATAACAATACCATCTTCAAAATTATATCCTTTATAAGGCATATATGCAGTTAACAAATTTCTTCCTAATGAAATTGTTCCTTGTGAAACAGCACTACCTTCTGCTATAATATCACCTTCTTTAACTGATTGATTAGTTATAACAGTTGGAATAAATGTGCTTAGAGTATTTTTACCAGACATTGATTTTAAATGGACAGGTAAAATACTAACTTTTTGATTACCTTTATCTTTACATCCTACTGTTATATAATCTGTTGTTATGGTTTTTATTCTTCCTGTGCAGGGAGCTCTTTTAATAAAACTATCTGATAACACATTTGTTAATATAGATTCATAACCAGATTGAACTATTGGTGGTTCGGGATTTTTTAATGGAAGCATTTGTTTAATTTGATTTACTGCCATTAAGATTCTATTACCATCATTATTTTGAATAAATGGAGTAAAAACTGAATTAGTTGATAACAGTCCAGATCTTTCCTTATCATTCATATCTTTGATCCCAAACATTCCTCTGGCAGAAGTTAAATATGCATCAACTGAAAGTTGTTGAGTAATTCCAATATTAGGTCCCTCTGCTGTATCTATTGGATCTATATTACCAAAATATGAATCATGAACATTTCTAGCATCAAGCTGAACTGCTTGTTTGTCAACAATACCACCAACTGATTTTCCAACTGGAGATATTTTTGTAATAGTTGCCATTTCTTCTGCTGGATTGGCATATTCCATATCCTGTACAATTTCAAGGTTATTAAATTGGCTAAGTATTTTCTTCTCAGGTAATTGGAATATTGCATCTGTATTGCCTGATAATACCTGCTCTTTATATTCAGTATATTGTGCTAGAATTAATTTTTGTGCTAAATGAACGAGAATTTCAGAATTTCTAATTCGTTGATTTCCTATATCATTTCTATCTTCGGTGTACCCATCAACAGCTTTTTGCGCCATATATTGCATAATCTTAAAAAGATCAGAAGGCAATTGTTTATTTACTAATATCTGTTTAGCTATTGGATCAACTATATTTTCAACATTCACACCAATGTGATATGTAGAATTAATTCTACCAGTCATTTTGAATATCAATTCTCCAAAATATTCTTTGGTTCCAAACTCTTTTTCTGTTTTATAAGATGAAACCTTTGTTCGAATTAATGATTCAACTACTTCTTTTTTAAGCTGAGTATCAACTCCATCAAAGACTATATATGAAGAAGGTATCTTTGTGAATATTTTATCTTTAGCCGGTTTATCTTCAACTATTTCATATTTTATTCCATATTGTTTTAATGATTCTTTCATACCAAAAGCATAGCTTAAAAGAATTAAAAATGGCAAACGAACCGACCCCATATATATTTCAAGAAATTCAAAACTCTTCATTTTCTTGCTGTAAATATGAAATGTTGAATATGAACTTTCAAATTTTGCCTGATTAGGAGTTGGAAAACTTATTGGATTCATTACCAATTGATTGATTAAAACTTTCTTTTTACCATTTACTCTAAAAATACCAGTAGCAGGATCAATCTTAGGAATGGCCATTTTAACTGTGTGTATTTTTCCGAAATTGTCTCTGAGAGTTACAACAATATAAGAAATATCTGATTTATCAATTTCTCCAGCACGTGGAGGAGCATCGACTATTTTTATTGATTCAAATTTAAATGGTATTTCTTTTCTTTCAAGTATTTTAAACGCATTAATCATATCTTTTCTTAGATTTGTTTCAAAGTCAATTCTTCTTTTTGAAAAAATATGCTCTGGAGATTTATCATCAACCATCTTTGGAGTATCATAACTTTTTGAAAGTACAGAGCTGCTTAAATTTTTAGTTGTAGTTCTACCTAAAAATTGATCGGAATATTGTTTTGTAATAGCAGTTATAGCTGGTTTTAAATTCTTCTGCGGAACTGCTTTAGCAAGACGCTTTGATTTTTCTAAATTTCCACTTGCATTATTTAATATAGATGCAACTGCAATTCTTTTCATATCATTATCTGTTGCTTGTCCTGTATTAACTCTTTCAAGTGATTCTTTATCTTTTCCTAAAAATGATCTGATAGAATCTCCTATTTTTGCATTTGTCCCGGTTGGTAAATCAGAAGAAACTTTATTGATAACTTCTTTTGTTGCATTATTAACTTCTTCTTCTGATTCATCATCAACGTCTACTATTTTAATGTTTTTTAGAAATTGAATGACTCTTGGAAATTTATATTCTTTATCTTTAATAAGAATTCTATGAGTAGCAGATTCAGTTCCAACGGTAGTTAAAACCAGATAATCAAAGAATACTTCATTAGCTTTTAGTTGACGCAATAAAGGAAATGATTTCCTACTTGTAAATGATCTTATATCTTTTGAAGCATCAACTGAATACATTAATATTTTTTTATAGTTGTTTGAAAAAGCATTGAATGTTTTAAATAGAATACTTTGAACTAAAAATCCAGCCCTTGCTCTATATGTACTTGGTTTATACATATCTTCAATTGCATTAAGATAAAGGCTCAAATCAAAGAATATATTTTTTGTTTTAGGATAAACCATATTAACATCAAATGATAATAATTTTATAGATTTATATAATGCTCTTTGTTTTGCATCCAATCTTGTTATTGGAACTCTAGTTCTTGGAACAACCACATTCCTCACATCTTGTATTCTAAACCCTAATTTAGGATAGTCAGTAACTAGATCAGAATTTTCTGAAAAATATACAATTAAATATGGAGTTTTTAACTCCTGCTTAAACATAATTTTTTTCACTAATCTAGTATACTGAGGTATCATATGAAATTGCATATTATTTCCTCTTGAATGATGCTTGGGTTATCATAGCTGATAACGATGAAACTCTTGCTTCGTATTTATCATATCTAGATTCCCATTTATTAAGTTCACTATCCATTATATGTTTAGCTTTTTTTCTTTGTTTTGGATCTTTATAACGATCTAATTTATTTTTATTTGCTTTGATTAATTGAACTACTCTTTTAGAAGCATTCATATTACAAACTGCAATACATCTATCTTTCCTTTTGCTTGTTATTCCATGACAAGTTTGTCTACAACGATCAGTCCACTGTCTGTATTTACCATAGATTCCTAATGTAAGAACGGAAGCAACAGTAGCGCCTACTTTTTTACCAGTACTAACCAAACTTCTATGTTTTGAGTACCACTTTTCACCAGGCGGTCTGTAATAGTCTGCTTCACAGATTAAAGCAAACTCCATAGAGTTTATCAGTTCTCCACCCTCTTGAACTATTTTTAACTGTTTGTCAATTATATCTTGGTAACTTTGCATTATCTTTTCCTCCGTTTTGGAGTTACTAACTCTCCGGTAACAACTCTTTCTAATATTGATGGTTCAGTATCAGTGGATGTTGTTAAACCAATATCAACTGCTTTACCAACATTTTCAAATTCTAATCCTTGTATGAAACTTGTGCTGAAAACATCTGTTTTAATATTTGCCATAACCGGATCCCATTTTCTTCCAAGTCTGGCAGGTATTGAATGATCTGCTTTATCTCTCAAAACTTGAGATACCATTACTTCCATATATATTAAATCTAAATCTGAAATGCTGCCCCCATAAATCTTATATACCTTTTTAAGAAGATGTGATGGGTCTTTATACATTTCCTTTCCACCCAACAATCTTTTAACATAGTTAACCTGCTCTTTAATTTCAACTGTTGTAAAGGGGATTGTCAACATAACATCTTCTTTTAAATAAGTTAAAATTATCCTTTCTTTTCCTACTAACTCCATATTTGGGGTTTGAAGTTCTACAGGATAATCTAATATTATATTAAACACTATATCTGCAAATTCTACATTTGATATAAGACTTTTAACCCATATAATACCATCTTTCTGTTTTATTTGAATACTATCAGATATAGTGTAATCTGACATTTCAATTGTGAGTTTACATGGTTCTGCAGCAATTAGTTTGTCGTCTATTTGCCTTAGATATTTATTTATCTTTGCCATTTATTTCTCCAAGCATATTTGGTTTGCTAATTTTCCAGTTGAGCACTCTTCTTGGTGCCCTTTTTGACAGTGACATTTTTCACAGCAGGACCAAGCAAAGTCAGGATCTAAACTGAAAAATGGTTCAAGTTTCTGCACTCGTTCGTGATGAACATTCGTAGCTTTTTCTCCACAATATTGACATTTATACTCATCTCTTTCTAAAACAAATTTTCTAAAAGTTTGGTATTCTCCAGGTGTATATGTTATTTCATAATTTTTATTAATTTCATATGATGGATTTAATCCAAATAAAGGACAAACTGTTTTACATTCTTCAGAGCAATAAAGATAATTTCCATCGTTACCATTTGTTTTTTCAATAGCATAAATTCTATCTCTTAAATGTCTTTTGTTAGGAGTAAACCAGCCACCTTTTTCTTTTGAATTTGGACAATTATGATTTTTACAATGAACCTGAATTTCTTTTTCTTCTGGTTTATCTGGATTATATCTTATTTCTTCGACTTTCGAAAAAAATGGATATAATTCATTTATTTTTTCTATTGTCAAAGTGTTTCTATCGTTATAACATGATAGTTGTGATAAACTCATTTTTTGTCTTGTTATATGGTTGAGTTTTTTACCAATTTTTGCAAGTCTCATTTTTTTAATACTTTCTTTAGAGTGTTTTTTACCAGTATTGATTTCTACTAATAGTTGTTTTGTTTCTTCTGAATGTTTAAATCCAGTCATTAGATTACTATGATTATTTTTCCATTCCTCAGTATGTGTTTTTCCATACATCGGATTTCCTTCTCCAGTTCTTTCGATCTTTTCTCTTTCAACATATTTTTTTAAATTCTTTTTAACATCCTCTCTTTTAAATGCTTCTTTTGTTTTCTCTGAAATTTTCTTTTTCATTTCAGGAGTGTTGTTGTTAGTTATTGCTTTTTGTGCTATTTCTTTTTTCTTTTTAATTCCTTCTTCTTCGTGTTCATAAAAATGGTGATTTATAACTCCCATTTTAGTATAAGTATTATTACAATCTAAACATTTATATTCATTGTCACTTATTTTTTCTATCAAATGCAATTTTAAAAGTTCATTTAATTTCATTATTTCTCCAAACTAGCTATTGGGTCATTGTCAATTATTTCTTGTAGTACATTATGTTTTGAAGCGGTTGCAGCCCCTCCTGTGTGAAATGTTCTCATGATAAGTTGCGTGCCTCTTTCTCCAATTGCTGAACCAGCAAGCATTCCAACATAAGGGGTTTTAGTTCGTTTTACTAGATCACCATAACAGGTATGACATATTTTTTTCGATACACAAAATATAGGGGTTCTTAATTCTATAGTCTGACCTACTCTAAAATCTTTTGAATTAAATGGTAATAGTTTTCCACCTAAAATTACATATCTGCCTTGTAATCTATTCATCATATCTTTTTCTAATCTTAATGTTAAGGTTCTTTTTGTTTTACAGTCTTTTAAATTTGGATCAGCTTCAACTGAATTTAAAAGATAAACCAACTGTCTTGTAAAATAACCAGTATCAGCAGTATTCAATGCTCTATCAACCATACCTTTTCTTGCTCCAGATGAAGCTTTAAAAAATTCTGTGGTTGAAAGTCCATCAGTAAATGATCCAGCGATTGGGGCAAGAACTTTTCCTTTTGGATCTGCGGTAACTCCTTTTGCTATAAACATTTGACTTGGTTGTCCCCAACCTTTTGCTGAACCTGATTCTATTAAATCATAGAGAGTGTTGCCTTTCATTTTTTCTTTAAGCAGTTCTTCGGCATTTTCTATTAATTTAAAAGCTTCATCTGGACTAGCTGTTTTAAGCTGTTCTTTTATTCTACTAATACTTTCAGGAATATCAAACATATCAATACTTAAGGTTGGTGCCATTATAGTTGCAAATTTAAATGCTATTTTTTCTAATTTTGAAAATACTTTTATTGTAACTTCTTCGCCGTATTTATTAAGAATTTCTGGTATAAGTTTATTTGCTAAAGATTTTGTTATTTGATCATCTATAAATCTAAAATCAGCAGGAAATGCATTATTGAATATTGCTTTACCCATTGTAGTATTCTTTCCTCTAAATTTTACAGGAATATATGGGTCAGTCGCTTTTTCGATATCTTCAGAAGATACAGCTATTGGGGATTTAGCAGAAGGTACATTTTTTGTCAACATATATAAACCAACGGCCATTTCTTTTCCAAATGCAAAATTTACATTAGTGGTATTTTTGCTTCCCGCTATACGAGTCATTTTTTCTCTAACATCTTTTTGAGCTTCAGTGGTTATAGGATGATATATTGCCATCTGATCACCATCAAAATCAGCATTAAAACCTTCAACTTGAAGTGTTGATAATTCGATAGTATCTCCTTTACTTAATACAGGATAAAATGCTCTCATTGAACCGTCATGTAGAGCAGGATCTCGTTTAGCAATAACAACTCTACCCTTCATAATAATTTCAGTACCGTCGAATATTAATTGATATAGTTCTTTAGGAACTTGATCATGAGATTTTATTGATTTAAAAACTCTTTGTAAAGAATCAACTGTTAATTCTGATTCAGTATAGTCTTTAACCAGTTTTTCCAGTTTTTCTTTATGTGGATAATTTTTGGAAAATAATAAATAATGTAATATAAAGGGTTGAAATAGTTGGACCGCCATTCTTAAAGGTAAACCAATTTCATTTATATCTAGTTGTGGGCCAGGTATAATAACAGCACGACCAGAAAAGTCAACACGCTTTCCAAGCATATTACCTCTGATCAATCCATGTTTCTTTTCAACTTTCTTTTTGATAAATTTATCATGATTTATAATTGCTAATTGAAGTCCCCAATTTAATAGATCAAAAAATGGACCACTTGAACCAGCGCTTTTTATTTGAAATGATTTTCTTAATACATCAATATAAACTACATTTAATTCATCCAAAGATGATTTCCCAGATTCATCTTCAAAGTATGGTCTTACATCTGGAGGCAACACAGGAAGTTTATCAATAAAAAGAGTGTCATTTTTATAAGCTTGATTTAATATTTTTATAAATTCCGTTCTCTGATTACTACCGGCATCTCTAAATTTTATTTTTGGAAATTCTTGAATGAATGTTGTAATTCCAGTAACTCCTTTTTCATCTTCAACAATACTTCCATCATCTTGAATTGTGAATGAACTTTCAGTTGAAAACCATGATTCAAGTTTTCTTTCAAGTCTTATTAGATGACGATATAACGTAGGATGAATAACTTTAG
>Ga0307380_10010428_pt1 | contig 11707 bp, 6 predicted proteins | sample UN3MG_FD_202239 | JGI IMG/M metagenome (GOLD analysis project Ga0307380, IMG submission 202239) | Soil microbial communities from Risofladan, Vaasa, Finland - UN-3 | ecosystem: Environmental > Terrestrial > Soil > Coastal area > Acid sulfate soil | place: Finland: Risofladan, Vaasa | collected... | reverse complement strand
TGTTTTGTCTGATACTGCAATACCTCGATGCGCCTGTCCCAGTAACTGTCGGTATAGACAACATATTCTTCGGTTACCTGACGGTAATCATCACGATTGTGCCATGTGTTTTTCAGCCAATCAAGGTCGTGAAATTCAAGCCGGTCGTAATGCAAATCGCCTAATACTATGAAACTTATGTCCTGAACCGCCCAAAGCTGCAACGCTATAGAGAATATAATTATAGATATGCACAAAAATTTTTTCATTAGCTGGTTCCTTCTAATTAATAAAAAGGGCTGAGTATTACACAAATACCCAGCCCTGTATAGTTTAGGCTCAAATAAACCTCAGCTTGAAACGAGTCCCGTCGCTGTTGGCTGCGTCACGATATACCCAGACTTTGAACCGGCTGTAGTCACTCATGTCAATTAGGATGGGAAGTGCATACTCAATTCCTGCCGTCCCAATAGATTGCGATGGCGTACCCCCCGTCTCGGTAACGATTACGATTACCAGGCGGTGATTTGAGAGCCTTGTACCCAGCCCACACGGCCATCGCCAAAGACCACATTAGTGCCTCCCCTGTTGCCTTTTTTATGGCTGCCAAAATTGTTAATTTGGCTGTTGTAACTCATGTCGATTTCACCATGTGCACAGTAAATTGCGGTCCGTTCAGATAGCCTGGGTACATTTGAAAATCTGGCAACATGTACCTGGTCGAATTTTCCATGTCTACAAGTGTTATTTGCTTGGTTGGGCCAACAACCAGTAATATCGGCGTCGCCGCCGGTGTGCCAAACCACGTTGTCATACTTGGACTTTCCGTGGTCAGGACCATAAGGGTGATTAGTAATCCAATAGGCACCTTTTTTAAGAGAGCTTCTCGGCTGTTCCCAGATCCACGTAGAGTAACTGTCCCCTCTACCGGTGGACACGTAATTCGTTCGTGTCAGCCCCGGGCCAATTACTACCGTCCCGGCAGGGTGCCATAGTTCTGCCTGCGATTTGCCTCGTACGAATGGACAGACGTAAAAGTCTGGAAGATAATTTTGGGCGAATTCTAACCTCATCTCCTCGTCCCAAGGGATGTCCGGATCTAAAAAACTTGGCAGACTGCCCTTGGTCCCTGAGTAATTTCGAAATGGTATGGATAGAAGCGAAGTTTTAGCGGAAATGTAAGTGGCCCATTTATTGCGCATCACCGGTACGTACCCATCATTGTCGGACTGGTACACTACCATTATCGCGCCTATTTGTTTAGCGTTTGCACTACACGACACAAGCCTGGCCTGATCTCTGGCCTTCCTCAAAGTCGGCATTAGAATCGCCATCAACACCGCAATTATCGAAATTACAACCAACAGCTCGATAAGGGTAAAAGCTCGAGATTTTTTTGCCTCAGCCATTTTGTATCCTTTCAAGCATTTTGGTATCCATCTTATAGTACTGGCTTTAGACTCATTCTGTTCGTCTAAATACAGCGCTCATAACAGGCTGCGCTCGTCAAGAACGCAGCCTGTTATGCAATCAAAATTAATTAGTCAGTACTTTTGCCGACTATTTTCCTTCCAACCAGTAGTCGGTGAAAATCTTTACGTCCTCGAAAGTCACCTCGCAGTTACCATTAAGGTCACCTACCGGATTCCCAGAACAGCCAGGCCTATCTATCAGACGTATATCGTCCACATCGATGGTGCCCTGGCCCAGACCGTACGGACCTTCAGACTGGGTCCGGATACCGAACATAATTGCCCCCACATGTTTCAAATCAGTATGCCCATATGTAAAGCCCACAAGATCATCGAAGTTAATAGTCCAGTCGTAGTACTCATCGGGATGAGAAGCGGTGGAACCTCCAATGACTGAATTCGCTACGTCCCACTTGTCGGGGCCAGTTTTGTCGGAGCCTGTGTAACCGGGCCATGTGCCGTAGATATTATTAAGGAACTTCGCATACATATACGTCTCATAGTCAGGACTGTTACCGGCGTGGCGTTTTAACGATAATCTAAGCTCGTTATAAGGGACGAAGTTCACTTCCGCTGGCAGCACCACAAGGATTTCCGTAAATCCCACTCCGTTAATGTCAGGAGGGACTGCGTTAACGTCATAAACCCATCTCATCGCCTTCCACCCGCTGTTTGGGTCATTGGGGTCATTGGGGTCATTGGGATCGCTGGTAATCAGCAGGCTCAGCGTTGAGGAACCACGATACCAAGGAGGAGTAGCAGTATAGGTCCAGGGCAGCACCCGCCAGGCATTCGGCTTACCAGCCACTCTTGGTCCAAGAAGCGTTCCTACTACCCCAGGTGCTCCAGTTGCCGTATAAGACTCGAAAGTCTCCAGGACCACTTGTGGTATCCCAGGGATGGAGTTATTGTCTAGCCAGTGCGAGGCTAAAACAGCGAAGTCCTTAAAGTCGGAGCCATAAACACCGTCAAGGAGGCTCCCCGGCCACTTCTCATAGCCGGTCATTGGTCCCTGTGAGCCCATATAATTTCCATCCTCATCGGCATTAACAACGGGCGAATAAGGCTGCAGTGCGAAAAATGTATCGAGGTTAGCGTCATCCGTCTGGATATAAAACGGGTCCACTCCGGGCACAAGGTCGTTAGCCCCTGCAACAACCCGTCCATTGCCTTCGAGAGGCGCATTACAATCATTGTCATTCCAGTTACTGGTAAAATAGCTGCCGGGAGCAGTAAGCGGAATTGCTGCGAAAAGACCCTGCGGACCGGTCAAAATTGAGTTCTTGACTGCCATATGGGCATTAGCATCGAGAGTATAAACTGCCCACTGGGCTGAGGCTGAGCTGCCTTCAATGGAACAATGGTCGATATTTGTGATACATCCCCCCTTTGTTCCGGCATCATTGTTTGCATTCACACATGCCCCTATCGTAGTATTATTCTTGAGAATACAGTGACTGAGGTTTAACGTTCCCTGGTACTGGAGGATTTCATCGTACGTGGCACCCATGATTATGCAGTCTTCAACAGTAACCGTGCCTTTACTCTCCAAAGTGAGGTTTCGACCTGTACCTATAATATCGCGGATAGTCGAGTTCTTGACCAATAAATTAAGTGAACTCTTTGATGGTGGTATATTTGGTTCAGCGGTTAATATATTTGTATTGGCCACAGTAGAGGGTGTGCCAGATTTTTCTAACACACAATCATCCACCACGGCGTTGCAATCACTAAAGACCATTCCTCTGAAGCGGTTATCGTGTAAATGGCAGCCGGAAATAGAATAGAGAAAATTAGGCTCATTTATGTCACATAATACGCCCTCTCTGCAGTTGCTTATCTCAGTATCCTCAATCGTTGCCACAGCTGCAATGCCCCTTATCCAGCCCATATCCGGGCCGGTAATATTGCAGTCCCGAACTGTCGAAGCGCCGCCCTGGGAAAGGACCATAACGCTATTGCTGTCGAGGGTGGAAGCTGAACCTGAGAAATTGATATTAAAACCCTGGATGGTTTGTCTGCTCGCCTTCATATGAATATAATGCATATTTGGATCTGAGCCGGAAACGGTGATAGTCGGGCTAAAGCCGTCCCCTGCCTGAAGGGTTAAATAATTCACGTCGGGAAATACCAAGTTCTCGGTGTAAGTAGCATCATCCTGTACCTCGATTACATCAAACCAAGCCAGACAGGGGTCATTAAGGGCCGCCTGAATGGTAGTGTAGTCTCCACCCCCTAATTTTTTAACGGTAACGATGTCCGGCGTAGCTAATGCGGTAACAATTGTCCGCTCGAGATTAGGGTCGGGATTAGGGACCCAGGTAACAACTACATTTGCGCGCTGGCCGTAGCCGGTAATTTTACCATACCATACCAGTGATTTAATTTCATCCCACCAGAAGTGATTCTGAATCCACTGTCCAGCGGTGATGTTCATAGATGCTGTTCCGCCGGCTACGTTTTCGAATGCGAACTGCTCCGTATGGAGTGTGCCGCCATTGAGTTGAGCATAGCCGTCTCCACCATTCCAGGACAGACCGAACATCTGTCCTACATTAACCGTACCACTGTCGATTTGCAGACGGCCGGTAGCACCAGAGTTGTAGCCTACGAAAAGGTGATTGCAGTCTACGGTTCCGCCGGTAACAAGAAGTTTACCGTCATCAAAATCTATACCGTTTCCGCCGAAACCAAGTACTATTTCCTGGTTAACGTCGAGCACGCCGCCTGTGGTAACTTCAAGAGTCTGTGCACCGGGAAGGACGCCATTGCTCTCAGCAACATAAAGCTGGTTGACGTCAGCAACTCCGTTGATGACCGGGCCGGGGTTGCCCCATACAAGGTTAACCTTGGCCTTGTCCAGAACTGTTGGGACAGTACTGGGATTACGCCACATTGCAGCGTTGAACCAGTTAGTGCTTTGTCCCGCACCGTTAGGGTCTAAACTGCCGAACCACTCCGGCTCCGCTGCCCAGACATTGCCGGCAATAACCATCATTGCCGTAACTACAAGTAATAAAACTTTCTTATTCATTGCTTTTTCCTCCTTATGCTCATTTTGATTTTGAAATAAGTATTTAGCAGCCATAATCTGTTCTCCCTACATAGTTAGTAATAACTGTTCAATATTATATATCAAAATTATATATCAAAAGACTTCACATAAATTTTGAGTTGGGTAATCATTTTTTCCGTCATAGCTCTGCGACAAAACTCAATAGTATTCATTCATACAAAAAAAGGTCCCGGCACCTGCTTGCCACCGGGACCGTCAACAACAACTTCAGTGCTGCAGTTACCTCTTGTCAGGTGACAATCAGGCTCTGCGGCGTCTAATCAGCAGACCGCCGAGTCCAAGTAATATCATAGTTGCCGGCTCAGGAACGACTATGTTCGTCTGTATGATCGCCCCAAAGTCATCATATACTGGTACAACAGCACCAGATATCCTTCCGGCATCGATAAAACCTTGTATCGCGGTTACAAAATCACCAGGAAGGGTAGCTAGACCCGTTCCTCTAACAGTAAGAAGCGAGCCAGGCTGAATCGAGGTCACCGGGGCAATATTGGTCAGGGCCAGAAGACCGCCGTCGAGGACATTTACAAATCCAAGACCGCCTGATGGGTTAATGGCGTCTATCGTGCCAAGACCGATTATTCCTGCGACATTGATAGTTCCGCTGAGATTCACGATACCGATATTGCCGGCACCACCAGAACCAACCCACAGATGACCACCACCGGCCGTAATTACACCAGTGTTCAGAGTTCCATCAGCATCAATGTTAAAAGTACCGGTGCATGCACCGGCGACTCCGGCACCCGACCAGGTACCCGATTGAACAGTTCCACCGGATAGAATATGCAGTGTACCGGATTCATCAACACCGGCTTGAACCCTATCAACCGTTCCAACAGTGCTGGTCACTGTAACTGTGTTGTCGCCCCAGTTGAATCGGGCAGCATCAAGTACGCCAGGCTGAACACCACCTACCCAGTTTGCTGTAGTCTCCCAGGGACCACTGCCCATATAACGAATGTCTAACGCATTCGCCATACTCGCCATAGCACATACCAAAACCATCAAAAATAATATACGTGTCTTCATCTTCACTTCCTCCTTCTTAAAAAATTGAAAAACTCTTCTCTCCGATTCTTCTTTTTGGCTACAAGCCAAAAACCAACTTCTCGTGATTCGACACGCATCCATCACACAATGTCGGGTGTGGATTCGACCGGCAACGCACCAGACGGCCGCCACCATATTATGTACGCCTGTCTAACACGATATTTTTTTGCCTCTACCTCCTCTTTTCTGCGTGTAATCGACTAAAATACTCCATAATCAATTACGACGCCATTAATAAGACGTTTTGTTCCTTGTATCTGCTCCACTTAACCTTCACATTATCGGTTCACAAAAGTCACTTATAGCCCATATCGGAATCCATTTTACCATTAAAACTGCTTACTTGTCAATAATAATTTAATAATTTTTTGCAAATTTGTTAAATTTTACCTGTATAAATCAATACATAAAAGATATCACTACTGTCCGGTTATAAGTTGAGCAATAACAGTTGGTTATGAAATTGACAAAATTCGTTTTGCGACGTATTTTTCGTAAGTACTTGTGTAACTTGTGTAATAGGAACTTTCTCGAAAAGCACAATGCTGAGAATTTGCAGAATTTCGCCCAAACTCAGCCTGATTTGGAGTTCTTTCTTGACAATAGCTGCCAGAACGTAAACGCTGACAGCAATCCATATTTGAGTCTTTACGGCATTCTCGCTTGTGCCAAAAAATGTTTTGATACGCGGGTATTGCTTGATCCACTTGAAGAAGATTTCTATCTGCCAGCGGCACTTGTAAAGCTGGGCAATTGTCAGAGCCGGCAGTGTAAAGTTGTTTGTTAAAAATATGAACTTTTTGTTTGTTTCGATGTCTCTCAGACTCTGACGATAGGTTATCTGAGCAAATGCCATGCAGAGGTATTGATCGAAACAAGAAAATGTTTTTGTTCGGTAGTTGCCGTTGTATCGTCGAACACATTTGTCGAATTGGTGTTTCGGCAGAAAGTCTATCAGTTGTGAGAAAACAATCCGTCCGGAGTGCATTGGCCAATCCTTTCAATGTATCAATGAAAGTATATTGGCCAAAGTTTAAGAGCGAGTTGAAATCGATCACAACCATTTTTTTCTCACAACCTATTGTATTTATTTGTTTTACAACAATTTCCTAAAACTTTAACGGGACAGTAGTGTTAATTTATATATTTTTGACCTATATGACGGGAGCAAAAACGCCGTGGTTTTAACGAGATTTAAAGGTTTTTAGGTATGCAGAGAGAAAAAAGATTGACAGCTGTGCCGTTATGGGCCATAAATAATATAAATAGAACCTTATGGGTATCGATATTAAAGGTTATGACTTTACTAAAGGGAAAGATTGCATGGATATACGGTTTTTGGGACCTTTAGCGAAAGAGTCCGATTTTATTTCACTCAAAAAGTGCACCGATGGACGTTTTGCTGCGGGTAAAGACGGGGTTGTATCCATCTTAGCTACCGGTGATCGTAAGGTTGAATTTATCTTTTTTAAAGACCATGTGCTGGCATATGTCGGTTCGGCTATGGGCTATCCGGCGTATTATCCTGTTAAGCCTGTGAAAATAGAAAAACCTCTCAAGGCGGTGCTAATGGATTTGGACGGCACGAGTGTTCGCAGTGAATCATTCTGGATTTGGATTATACAGCTTACTACCGCCAGTCTTTTGGATAATCTGAAATTTGAACTCGAAGAAGCCGACCTTCCTTATGTTTCAGGACACAGTGTTTCCGAGCATTTGGAGTATTGTGTACGTAAGTATTGCCCTGATAAAACAGTCGAACAGGCTCGTAAATATTACTTTCAGCATACGCATTTTCAGATGCGTGAGATTATGGAAGGTCGCGGCAGGGCCGGTGCATTTACTCCCTCGCCGGGACTTAAGGAATTTTTGTTGGAACTGAAGGTAATAGGGATTAAGATCGGCCTTGTTACATCCGGTTTATATGAGAAGGCATGGCCTGAAATTCTTTCGGCCTTTCGGACGCTGGATATGGGCGACCCGAAAGATTTTTATGACGCGATAATAACAGCGGGCTTTCCTTTGCGAAAGGGTGAGGTTGGGACGTTAGGCGAATTATCACCAAAACCGCATCCATGGCTGTACGCTGAGACATGCAGAGTAGGACTTGGCATTTCCGCCGAGCAGAGCAGTCGTGTAATCGGTATTGAAGACAGTGGCGCAGGGGTTTGTTCGATTAGGCTGGCGGGATTTTCCGTTGTCGGTTTCGGTCGCGGAAACATCATTGAAAGCGGTACTAAAGGGCTTTGCGACTTCTATTGTGAAACATTTGAAGATATTTTGAAAATTATAAAATGAAAGATGCATTTATGCTTAAGCCACAGACAACCACAGGGGGTTCGGTGGAAAAATCAACTTTGAACAGGGCGCAGTGCCATTTTATATCAAATACGCACTGGGACAGAGAATGGCGGTTTTCAATGCAGCGTACTCGCCATATGCTGGTTTATATGCTGGATATGCTACTGGATATTTTTGAGAAAGAGCCCAATTATAAGTCTTTTCATCTCGATTCGCAGACGATTCCGCTTCTTGACTATCTTGAAATCCGGCCAGAACGTCAGGCTATACTTAAAAAATATGTCAGCGAGAAAAAACTTTTTGTCGGCCCTTGGTTTTGTCTGCCTGATGAATTTTGCGTTTCCGGAGAATCACTGGTTCGAAATCTTCTCCTGGGGCACAAGATTGCCCGACAGTTCGGTCATGTGAGCAAGACAGGATATTCGCCATTTTCATGGGGGCAGATTTCGCAGATGCCGCAGATATATAAAGGCTTCGGCATCAATTTCGCAGCATTTTACAGGGGCGTTAATACGATAGTTGCGCCTCGCTCAGAATATATGTGGGAAGGAGCGGACGGTTCAACGCTGGTAGCCTCGCGGCTGGCGATACGGCCCCGCTACAATGTTTGGTATGTTATCCAAAGGCCGGCCTATTGGAATCAGCAGAATGAAAATAACCGCGTGATGTCGTGGAATGGCGGTCACGGACCATTCAGGTTTGTTGATGAGATGCATTGCGGGCTTGATATGCAGTATATGCACCCGCGATTCGATTACTTCGCAAAAAATGTCGAGCAGCGTGCCAGGCAGGCTTATGATGAGCAGGACGGCGATTGGACGACAATACATCGGTTTTGGTCATGTGGTCATGATTCATCTTGTCCGGATATTCGAGAAATACAGATGATTGCTGACTGCAACGAAGCAATCAAGGACAAGGCGGACATATTTCACAGCAGTTTTGAGGATTTCCAGAAAGGGGTTTGTCAGAATGTCAGCCCCAGTCTGCCGCTGGTTAAGGGTGAAATGCGGCATTATTATACTAAGGGCAGTACGAGCGTACTTTACGGGTGGATAATCTCTGCGAGGATGGACCTCAAGAAGGATAATTTCATCACGGAGCGGGCATTAACCAATTATGCGGAACCATTAGCCGTTTTTGCCGGCCTTTTAGGTGCTCCTTATCCGCAGGGTTTTATGGATACAGCCTACCACTGGCTGCTGCAGAATCATGGGCATGATTCAATCGGTGGTTGCAGCCGCGATATCATCGGTGGGGATATGGTTTACCGGACTCGCCAGTGCCGCGAAATCAGTTCATGCGTTACCGAGCGGGCGATGCTCGATATTGTCGGTTCGATCGACCTTTCCAAATACAAAGCGGATGATATGGTTCTGATGGTTTTCAATCCTGCTTCGTTTGTACGAAGCGAGGTGCTGCCCGCCGTTGTCGATATTCCGCAGGAATGGAAGTGCGACGGCTTTGAGATAGTGGATGAGCAAAACGAGCGGGTGCGGATGCAAATCTGTGAGAAGGCGGGGCAGAACTATCCGATTGTGCAGTCGCCCAACGATACGGCCAATATGTTTCCAATGAAGCGTTATAACATTCGGGCACAGCTTGAAAATATTCCGGCGATGGGATATCGCACGTTCTTTGTAAAGCCGGTAAAGAAGTTCCGCGTACACCATACAAAACCAATGCTGACGGGTCCTCAGACAATGGAAAATGAGTTCATCGCCGTAAGGGTCAACAGCAACGGCACGCTTAACGTCACTGACAAGACAACCGGCCAAGTATTTGGTGAACTCGGCTATTTCCGTGATTCAAGCGAGATAGGCAACCCGTGGGAGCATCATACAGTTGTGAATGAATCAAAATATACGACGTTGAGCGAAAAAGCCAAAGTCGCTCTTATACGTGACGGCGAACTAGAAACGGTATTCTGTGTTACAATTGACTGGGCGCTGCCGGAAGGCCGTACCAAAGATGACAAGGCCAGAAGCGAACACCTCAAGGCGTATACTGTCGTCAATACTGTTACACTCCGTCGCGGCCAGCCGTGGATTGAAATCATAACAACTCTCGACAACAACGTTGAGGATCATTATCTTCAGGTCGCCTTCCCAACAAATATAAAGAGCGACAAGGTGATGGTGCAGGGGCAGTTTGATGTGATTGAGCGGTCGGTTATTCCGCCGGACCCGTCTCTGTTTGACGAAAAGCCGCAGACCGAGCAGCCTATGAATTCGTTTGTCGATATCAGCGATGGCCGGTTCGGGCTTGCACTGCTTAACGAAGGGCTGAAGGCCTACGAGGCAACGGATGATCCGGCACGCACTGTCAGTCTGACATTACTCAGATGCTTCCCCCTGCGAATTTGCGTAACACAGGAAATGCTCGATTACAGTCAGAGCGATAAAGGCTCGCAGTGTCTGGGCAAACACTCATTCCGCTATGCTGTGATGCCGCACTTAGGTGATTGGGATAAAGCCAAAGTTTGGCAGGCTGCGGAGAGGTTTAATCTCAGCTTTTTGGCTGCCCAGGTCGGTCCCACAGAGCATGGCACAGAGCCTTTATCTAAGTCTTTCCTCGAAATCAAGCCGGATGTTTTGCCGGTCAGCGCCGTCAAACGAAGCGAAAGCGGACAGGGCTGGATTATTAGATTATATAATCCGTTTGAAAAGACTGTTACAGGTGCAATAAGGCTCAATCACGGATTAACCGGTCCAGCCACCGCATTCTCTCCTGTGGAACGTATTATGGCAGAGTTTGATTTGCCACAGGGCCAAGGTAAAAAATGGAGTCGTATCCGCACGGTAACTTTGGAAGAAGTCCCCGAACATGATTTGGTAATGGATGCAGACGGATGGGTCAAATTTGATATAGGAAAGAAAAAAATCCTGACAATTGAGTTCTTGTCGTAGGCGAATGATTTGTTATCATTTTAAAATACATCGGCAGTATAACAGAGATACTATTATACCAATGTGGAGATTTTATTATGAAATATCTGAACTTTGTTGACTACGGTATTATTGTGGCCTACCTGCTGATTTTGCTGGCTATCGGCCAATACCTCAAAAAACGCGCCTCAGCAAGTATGGAAGATTATTTCCTTGGCGGCAGGAAAATGCCATGGTGGGCTCTGGGAATGTCGTCAATGGCGGCGTGGCTCGATATGACCGGAACAATGGTTATCGTGTCGTTTTTATATCTTATGGGACCTCGAGCGATGTACCTCGAAGGTTTCAGAGGCGGCGCTTGCTTAGTACTGGTGTTTATAATGTTATTTACGGCGAAATGGCACCGTCGGTCAGGCGTGATAACCGGAGCCGAATGGATGGTTTTCCGTTTCGGCAACGACAACTGGGCAAAGTTCGCCAGAATAACTGCGGTAATTGGCGCAGTCGGCGGAGTTCTTGGGCTGCTGGCGTATTCGTTTAAAGGAGCGGGTCTTTTCCTTTCTATGTTCCTGCCTTTTACGCCGCTGACTTGCACTGTAATAATGATGGTCGTCACAGTATTATACACTATGGAAGCGGGTTTTTACGGTGTAATCGTAACGGATATTTTCCAGTCGGTATGCATTTGGATAGCCGTCGTTTTCATAACGATTCTGGCAGTGACAAAAACGGTGGGAATAGATTTCTCGACCCTTAGTTCGGCTGTAACCGGCAATAATAACTGGCTTTCGAGTTTTCCACAATGGAAAACGGAGATGCCTGCCGGCTATGAGAAGTATAGTTTTCTAACATTAGTAGGCGGCTATTTTCTGCTAAAGACGGTTTTCCAGGGATTGGGCAGCGGTGCCGACCCGAAATATTTCGGCGCACGAAGCGAC
>Ga0307380_10010427_pt1 | contig 11708 bp, 5 predicted proteins | sample UN3MG_FD_202239 | JGI IMG/M metagenome (GOLD analysis project Ga0307380, IMG submission 202239) | Soil microbial communities from Risofladan, Vaasa, Finland - UN-3 | ecosystem: Environmental > Terrestrial > Soil > Coastal area > Acid sulfate soil | place: Finland: Risofladan, Vaasa | collected... | reverse complement strand
CCAAACACGGCAAACTGTCGGCTGGCATCACCGGGGAAAGTGTCCCCTTGGCTGACTCCGAGAGCGCTCCACCACAGATCGAACACTTCTCCGTGCCTTCCTTGAACCCCTGGCGATTGAGAGGCGATACCCACCGGGAAGAACGGGTAGTTCCCGTCGATGTCGTTGGCTCCGCTAAGAAACTCACCGTTGCCGCCTGTGCCCGCGCCTTCCGAGGTCAAGGAAATATCGGGGCCTTCGTTGTCGGTCTGGTTGAACCCAGCGATGCTCGTGTTCGTCCACGTCGCTTGGTCGTGCAGGAGAGAGTAGGTCGGCTTGTGCGTGGTATCGCTATTTGAACCAGGGAACGAAGAGATGTAGGGCGTCGTCCAACCCGACACCGGGTTCTTCGGTTTGTCGATCATCCAGAACGTGATCGGATTCCCGTTGTAGAACGCAACGACACGAGTGCATTCGCCATCATTAGAACGCATGATGTGGTATTTCCAGGAACGTGCAGCAGACGTGTTCTGTCCCCATTGAGAATTCACAGAGGTGTTGCCGGCTATTGGGCGAGTTTCATCGGACGCAACGGGACGATCCGTGGGGCCGTCCCCACCACTCGCGGTAAAACCGACGAACGAAAAATAGATGTAGAACGTCGTGCCGTAGGTTGGGAAGTACCCAACGTGATCGATCAGCATGTGGACGCCAACCGCAGCGTTGCTCAACACGATCCACGAGTGGGCAGTGCTCGACGCCGAGACGCATCGCAAGTCGGCAATGGCTGTCCAACGATCAGTTGGTCCGTCCATGAGAGAACTACCGGCCGGACCAGTGCCCGAACCGGCAACCGTGCTCTGCGCACAAGAACCTTCGACCACCCACTCATTAGTGAGCATTCCGGTCGCGTCGATGAGTCCGTTTTTGATGCCCAACATCAGACCTGCGCGGTCGTTCGTGAAGTTACTTTGATCGAAGGGTTGGGTGGCGTCTCCAGCGACGTTGTTGTTGACGCTAAAAACCCAGGTTTTGTCGAGTGTTGGAAGTGCCATTTGTTACTCCATGAGGGCAGTCGTGGTGTTCCACGGGAATACAAACTCGCCGAACTGCCAGAATGTTTTGGCGTTGTCGCTCGGAACGGCTTTGTTATTTGCGGTGATGGGGCCGTACCATATATCGAACAGTCGCCCGTGCCGTCCTTGAACCGTGGCAGTGATGCTCACCAACCCGATTTCCGAAAGCGGGTAGGAGCCATCAATCTGGTTTCGCCCCGCTGTAAAACTGTCGGTGACAATCGAGGTGCTAAATCCTTCCGTACACATGTAAAGGAACATCGCTGACCCGGCGGGGTGGTTTGATCGAAGCGGGTTGGTATCGTGCCAAATTGCCGAGGTCATTGACTCTGAGGTGTCGGAGTTGGAGTTCTGATAAGTGATGGCGACGTGCGGGTTCGTCCAGCCCGTCACCGGATCTTTGGGTTTGTCGAAGATCCAGAAACCAAGGTTGGCCCGGTCTTGGTTGATCACGACTCGCGTACACTCCCCATCCGTGGAACGCATGACGTGCCAAACACAGTTGTTCGCATTATTCTGGTTGTTCCCTTTCCCCCACCAACCTGCTGTGTTTGCTGTTCCTGAGTCGAACCCATTACGGACAAGGATTTCGTCTGTCGAGGTAGGACGGGCCGTTCCCGTGCCTCCCGTGAAGGCCGTCTGGGCGATGTAGAAGGTCATGGCCGATCCATAGTTGCCGTTGAACCCCACGCAGTCGATCAACAGATAGATGGCAAGGGCCGTGTTGTGGAATACGATCCAAGACCGCAGGTTGGCGGTGCTGTCCTCGTTGCGCAGGTCGGTGATGCCCGCCCAATTGTCCCCGGCCGGCGCTCCCGTCACGATCCCCGAGGAAAGGGGCACCGTCCAGTTTGTCGTCGGTGCCGCTGCCGCCCCTCCCGTGCTGTCCGTCCACGACCCGTTGCCGATCAACGCCTCTTTGATTCCAAACAACATACGGCGTGTCGCATTGTTGAAATCATCTGTGTCCGTCGTCCCGCCAGTATCGGAGGGTACGAAATTGTTGACTTGGAATCGCCAAGTTTTATCGAGACTGGGAAGTGCCATTGATTACTCCGTGATCTCTGTCCAACCCCGTGCGTCGATGTCGGTTTTGAAATTGTCTTTGTCCGCCGTGACCAGACACAGCTTTCCGCAGATCTTTCCTGCGGAGAAAAACCGAAACAGCCACATGCCGGATTCAAATTCTGTGAGCGAGTACGTCATTGCTTGTTTTCCTTACGCGACACCCCATAGTACCGCCTCAACGTCGAAAGTTGCGGCACCAGCATCGTTGTTTGTGATGCGTCCATACATGGTGTTGGAGGCAAGTCCGCTCCCATCGTTGCCCATCATCGTGGCGGGAACTCGGTCGGTGTATTGAGTCGAAGGGTCTTTGTTCTGCGCATCGTAGATTTCGTCAGTCCGCCCTGCGTCGCGGAAGAACTGAACCGTTGCATCAGCACATGTGCCTGTTGCGGTGACGACTCGGAGAAACTGCAAGGTCACGTATGCGGCTCCGGCCGAAATGGTGAAGTCCACCGTGCCGCCACTGGCCGATGCCGAACCAGTGGTGACTGGGGCGCTGCGGTTGTCGAAGGTCTCCCGAACAACACTGCCGACGTTGACCGTTCCGCCGTTCGTGATGGTGTTGGTCGTGCGGTACTGGATTTTCCAGTTGATCGAAGTGGCAGCTTGTCCGGTCGCCGTGACCAAGACATCGTTACCCGAAACGGAGAGGGAAGCTGTGACCGTTACGGCCAAACCCCTACGGGCTTCTGCACCGTTGATCTCTTGAGTCCACTGAACCGCACCACCACCGTCGCGGTAGTACGTGAAGACCTGACGGCGGAAGTACGTGTTCGCTCCGCCGGACTCCGCAGTGATCAGAACTTCAACGCTGTGTTGTGTCCCATCCGCAACCGGTGAGATCGGGGTCGCAATCGTGACCCCAACCGTAGCGTCGGTCGTGGTCGCAGTCTCTTGTGACCATGGGGAAGTCGTCCCGGACCCGACTTCGGTCCATGTAGTCCCCACTGTGGCCCCGCTGTTGACATACAACGTCGAGCTTGTGCCGTTACCACGCATGTACAGCGAACCCGGCTCACCAGTGACGGCTGAGTTGGGGTCACGGTTGCCCGTGAACATCTGCGTGGCATTGTCGGTATTCGTTCCTGTGGCTGAGAACTGGAGATAGTGAGAAGCGTCGCCCGTCCAGTCGGGAGCGATGTCCACGTACCCTTCATCATCAAAGCCCGTGCCTGGCTCCAGCAGGATGTTGCCTGGGTTGCCACTCACCGTGGCCGACCCCGAGCGGATCGTCATCACACCGCCGCCGGTCGTACCGTCGCTGGCCTGGAGGATAAGACCACCGCCGATGCCCGCGTTCGTCGTGCCTGCAACGAACTGTGACGTGGCTCCTGTGGCGTCTACGGAAGCGCCAGTGATGATGTTGATCGAGCCTCCGTTCGCTCCACTGGCTACGCCGTCCCCACTCTCGATCTGAGTAGTCCCACCGGCCCCGGCCGAAGCACCACCATTCGCAGCGAAAACCTGGACGGATCCGCCGATGCCGTTTGATCCAGCCGTACCACCTTGAACAGTTGCGGTTCCGCCAAATCCCGTGGTGTTTCCGGTTCCGCCTTGAATCGTCGCCGCGCCTCCGGCCACCGTGGCAATAGAACCTGCGCCACCTTGGAACAAAGCCGTGCCTGCGCTTCCCGCTGCGTTGCCGGCACCGCCAGCTACCATCAGGATCAGGCCGCCCGCGCCGGACACAGAACCACCAGTGCCACACAGAAGCGCGAAGTCTCCGCCACTTCCGGTGGTATCCGCATCACCCGGAGCGATGTTTACATCGGCACCTTCTCCACTGCCCACTCCATCGGCACCGCTAATCTCGATGTCCGTCCCAACAGCGTTGGTCAATCCCGACGAAAGCCTTGGACCCAAAAGACTCGGACGAAAACGGCTTTGTTGGACCCGGTAAAGTTGCTGGACCTCATCTGTTGAGATCGCACGGTCCAGGAAGATGGCTACATCAATGTCGCCATCCCACCCTTCAGTGGTCGCCGTGCTGTTCCCCATGAACAGCGTGTTGCCGGTGTCGCTGCCGTAAACGCCTACCGGAGTGGTTTCAGTATCTACCGGGTCAATAAGCGTGTTGACGTAGAAAGTCGGATCGTTCGTAGTTGCGTCATCGTTGTACGTGACGACGACGTGAGACCACTGACCCACTTGAAGTGCCGCGTTGACCGTCCAAACACCCGCAGTAGTGGCGTGCCCCGCTTGAAGCGTCAGGTGAACCGTCGTCCCCGACTCTGAATCCACTCGCAGGAAGTACCCATTTGTAGAGGTTCCTCCCGTCGTGTCTATGATGCGCCCGACGTTCGTCCCTCCATCGGACTTGGGACGCACCCAAAAACTGATGGTGCCGCCCCCATCGAAAATGTCTTCCGTCTCAGCAGCCACGACAACGCCGAAGTTAATAACGTCCGTGCCACCGTCGAAGTTGAAGTGACCACCGATGACCCCGATGCCGGTCATGGTGCCGAGCGTGCTGTTGATCAGGTCAGTGAACTCGGTGCCGGTTCCGGGGTACGAGTTTCTATCTCCAGCATCCACGTAGAACGTGTTGCCGTTGTAGAGGATGCCCTCTTGACCCGCCGTGGCCGAACCTCCCGCTCCCGCTGCGATCCAAGAGAGGACTCCTGCACCATCGGTCGAAAGAATGAACCCAGCCGTACCGTCGGCGGCCGGATACAACGAATAGTCGAGGATCAGCCCGCCATCAGCAACAGTGCCGGTGCCAGGTTGAAGGCTGATCGTGCCGCCGGTTCCTACGGTAGCCGCACCACCTGTGAGAGTGACTCCACCGGCCGTTGCAGCCGATCCACCTGTTACAGCGCCACCAGTGAGGCTGACAGCGCCACCACGGGAGTTCACCGAGTTGGCGACGCCTTCGCCGCAGAGCACGGTGAACTCCCCTCCAGGGCTTGTGGTCACGCTGGCGTTTGATGACCCGCCAGTGAAGATAAAGGACCCACCGCCAGCATCAGGTTGCGCCGTAGCGAAAGTGTTGCCTCCGGTAGTGATCGTGAAGTCACCACCGTGGAGACCGGTGAAGTTTCCGCTCGCGGTGCTGCCGGTGAAGCAGTCGAAACTCCCACCCGGCTCGTTGCTGCCGCCAACGGGTGAGGAGCCACAGGTGACGGTGATACTCCCGCCAAACCCAAACGACCCACCGTCCTGGGCGGTGATTTCAATGCCGCCAGCATTGTTGGTCCCTGGCGTTCCGCCCTCTAGGACGAGCTTTCCACCGTCGCCACCTCCTCCACCGTTGCCGCCCCTGACCGTGCAGATGCCACCATTTGCACCGAATCCTGTCCCGTCGCCGCCACGGAACGTGGCGTTGCCTCCGGGTGCGCTGAACGGGGAGGTATGGTCGCCGCCGTCTCCTCCCCGAACCAGTACGGGGCCACCGATCCGGCCACTCGCACCAGCACCACCGCCGCGAATAAGCACGCCGCTAGGGAACCCGCTCCCGGTATTGTTTCCACCAGCGATCAGAAGTTGATCGGGTGTGTTCCCCGTGTCTTGTACGCCAACCTGGAGTGTGACGCCCCCTGCGGTGGAGCTTTTCCCTGACTCAATGAGAACCCGAGAACCTGTGCCGAAAGAAGTTCCCGTCGTCTGATCGCCAGACCGAATGATGATCTCTCCCGCGGGGCCGCCAGAAGCATTGGTCTGGTTCCCCGCTTGGAGGACGATGTTTCCTGGATCAGCGCTCGCGTCGGTGCTGTCCGAGTCTCCAGCGCGAAGCTCGATAGTCTGCCCACTGATAGGGAAGGCAGTTCCGGGGCTGTCGTAGCCACGAATGCCGATGCCTCGTCGAGCCGCAAAAACATCGGAAACTTGCTGGACCTCTTGCGCCGTAAGGATCCGGTCGAACATGAGGACGGTGCCGATTTGTCCATCAAACGCACGGAGGCCATCGAGACGGTTGCCAATGAAAATGTCTTCACCAGCGTCAGTTAGGGCGGAGCCTTGTGGGTCTAAATCCTCCGTGAACGCAACAGGAGTCCCGTTCCAATAAAACGTGGGGTCGTTGCCAATCGCAGCATCGTTGTAAGAAAGGGCGAGTACCCCCCAGTCTCCGGCTTGAAGAAGAGGCCCCGAGTCCCCAAAAGCATCCGTGACGTTATCCGTAACCCAGAGGCCGTCCTGCGTGCTCCAATTACGACCGAAGGCGATGTTGAGGCGTCCCCCGGACTCCTCCGCCATGTAGATGAGGTAGCCAGCGGTGCCGCTCCCATCGTCCGTGTCAATAACGCGCCCAGAGGATGCGCCATCACTGTAGGGCCGGATCAACGTAAGGATCGTGCCGCCACCTGTGAAGATGTTGTCGAGCGTTGCTCCTTTCGTGAACTGGACCTTTTCACCAGCCGACCCAGTGAACGTCCACGCACCGTTGTCGAAGACCGCTGCGGCCGAAAGCGTACCGGCAGTTCCGTTACCCTCAAGATCAGTGGCGACTACGCCACCTGTAGCCGGAAAAGAGTTTCGGTCGGCTGGATCAACATAGAACTGGAGATTCTCGTAGACGTTGCCGGGGCTTCCAGTAAGCGGCCCGGCCACCTGAGTTGCCCAACTCAAGGCCCCCGCACCGTCCGTGGAAAGAAACTGACCGCTCGCACCTTCCGCTGCTGGATACGTGGAATAGTTGAGGATCAGCTTGCCGCCGAGTCCACCGGTTCCGGGCTGGAGCGAGACGTTGCCGGCAAACTTGCTGCCCGACACGACGTTGCCCGCCGTGAGGGTGACGTTGCCGCCTCGGTCGCCGCTGACGCCGTTGCTGCTCCCGGCACTGACGGTGAAGTCGCCGCCCCTCGATCCCGCTCCGCCACCGCCGTATGCGTTGCCGCTGTTGAGCGTGACATCGCCGCCGGGGATTGCGTTGATGATCCCGGCGTGGCTCGCCTCGATCAGCACACTGCCGGCGCGCGCGACCCTATCAGTCGTGAGCGCACTCTTCGCACGGATCGTGACGTTGCCGATCCACGTATTCCCGCCGCCGCCCCCAAGGTAGTCGCCGGTTTCGATCAGGATCGCACCGGTCTCAAAGTTCGTACCAGAAGCGTCGAGGGTCTTGTCCCCACCCTTAATAAAAAGAGCGCCGCCAGACCTCGGCCCAGGTCCGCCGATGAGGTCAATCCTGCCACCGACACCACTCGACGAGGTTGACCCCTCGCCACCGTTCAGCGTGACCCGTCCGCCAGTGGTTGAACCCCCAAGCGAGTTGCCTCCGAAAATATCAACGAACCCGCCAAACCCTCCGGTAAGAGCGTTGCCAGCCCGCACCGTAACGTCCCCTCCATCCGAGTTTGCCGTGCCACTGCTGGAGGCTTGGATGGTGACGCTGCCGCCTTTGCCATTCGGCGCTGCGGTGCCGCCCCGCAAGAACAGAGATCCACCAAAAGCACCACCACTGACCGCAATCGCAGGGCCGCCCGCAATCGTGGTGTGGCCGCCATGCCCGCCGGCATTCGTGCTTGATGTCGAGCCACCCGTGACGTTGACATCGCCGCCGTTCAGGAGCCCGACAGCGGTCGTGCTCCCGCCGCGGGCGTTGAGCACACCACCAGCGGCGACCCCCGAGTCAGTGCCGCGCAGCGTATCCGTGGCGCTGATGATCGGGTCGAGCCCTCCGCTCAGTTGACCAGCGGTCAGTGTCGCCGCCCACGTTGCGGCACCGGCTGTTGAGACCCACGAGGAGTTGTCCGCCACAGCGCCATTGTGGACGTAGAGAGCCGAGGTTGCGGCACTCTCTCGGATCGCAAGGCTGCCTGGGTTAGCGAAGATGAAGCCAACGGGGGTTCGATCCGTCAGGTACACGTCCGATGTGCCACCGTTGGTCCCGGCGTTGTTGAGCCGGAGAATCTCGTCCGCATCAGTCGGTGTGCTGCCAGGAGCGGCTCCCACGGCCAGTTGGATGTTCGTGCGTCCAACCCCACCACCACTGGAGGTGCCCGCCGTAATGAAAACCTCACCCCCGCTGTCCGCCCCATCACCCGCCGTAAGGAAAGCATCGCCCCCGTTACCGCTCGTGATGCCACTGTTGCCAGCGGTCATGGCGAGGTTGCCACCGCTGCCGGTCGGGCCGCCGTCTCCCGTAGTCAGTTGGAAAAGGCCACCGTTTCCGCTGCCCGTACCACCACCCGTGCCCATGAGCACCGCGCCACCTTGACGGTTGGTACCTACGCCATCCCGACCGTTGATGATCGCACCACCACCATCACCGTCAACGGGCACACCACCACGGATCAACACCGCACCAGCAACGCCGCCAGCAGCCGTTGAAGCACCACCCGTGATGGTTACTCCGCCACCGGCAGGGTTCAGAGCACTCGTAACGCCAGCCGCACCAGCAGTGACGAATACATCACCACCCTTGTTGGCTCCACCACCTACACCACCGTTGAGGTTGAGGTCACCACCATCAAAGTTTCCAACGGAAGCGCCACCGGAAACGGTTGCGGCGCCACCGGCACCTGTCGTTGTGATGTTGCCGGCACGAACAATGAGGGCACCAGCGGTCCCTGAGTCCGAATCGCCAGCACGGAAGATCCCGGCCCCACCCGTTCCGGTGGAACTGTCGTCGCCGCCTCGTGCTGTAAGAGTTCCGCCACTCCCCGCAGCAGTGTCAATGCCACGAAGGGCTCGACCAAGAGACATCACCGCATCGTTGACACCCGAAGTGTTGCCAGCGGTCAGGACGGCTTCCCACGTCGGTGTCGCCGCCGAGGGGGCATACGCCGTCCACGTCGAGGTCCCGGCGCTGATGACGTTCGGGTAGTACCAGTTGTTCTGATCGTCTACCCACGCGATCATATCGCTGGTCAATGACCCCGGAGGATCAGACCCGAGCGACGTGATGTCGGTCAGGAGGTCTGCGCGAAGCAGAACGGTGGATGCGCGTACAAGTGCCATGATGGTTCCTAGACGGACTCGTCAATCATTTCCACGATGTAGTCCTCGGGGATGTCGTTAGCTACACAGAAGTCTGTTGGCGTTGGCATCATCCCACCTCGATGCGTAGCGCTTCAAAATTGCAGCTATTTGCGGCGAGCGAATCTTGCAGCCCGATTCGCCAGACGGCGTTTCCGTTGTCTTCCATCGGCGCGGCGGGGCTATTGGCAACGCCGGTGATTAACGATTGCATCACAACGTGCATACCCTTAGTGGTTGCGGGCAGGACGCCCGCGGCGCCCGGGGTGAGACCGGACAGGATCCGCATCACGCCGCCGCTCGACTCGACGATCAGCAGGTTGTCCGCTGTCTGCGGGTTGGCGAAATTCAGCGCGCCGCCGGACGTGATCCCATTGAAACAACTATACGCGGATCCGCTGCTCCAAGAGCGCAGGCACCCGATCAGCCTGGCGGGGCCCGCCATTATAAACATGACATCTTCGAAGTTCTGATCGGGCCCGAAGTTGGAGTAGCGCGTCCACACTCGCCACGGCCGCGTGACCGAAAAGTCTGCCGAGATCTCAGTCGTAGCAATCTGGATCAGCGGGAAACCAGCCACGCTCGATACAAACTCAATCCCAACGCCGGGGGTCACCTCGCATTTTGAGCAATTCGCCATGCTCGCCGCGGTCCACGTACGAGATCCAAGCGTAAACGCGCCGTCACCCGCCGCCTTGATGTCGAGGGCGGGTTCCTGCGTCCAGTCCTCTTCATAGACGGTGCTGAATGCTGTTGCTGATGATCGAATGAATGTCATGGTCTTACTCCTAGATCACCAACCACTGCGTTCCGTCGAACGAGAATGTGAAGGAGGCCCCGTCCCCGCTTAGCGTCCCCGTCGCACCCAGAGAAAAGGACACGGAAGGGTCTTCAAGGTTGTTCCCGTTGCCCGAAACAGTGACGTTCGCCGTGCTGGACGACTGGTTCTTGAGGATCACTTCGTCGCCGTTGGAGGGTGAATCCGGCAGGTTGATTTGCCCGGCGAAAGTGCTCGCGTCATACGACCGCTTGGTGTTGACGGCCGCCGTGAACGTCGTCGTCTCGACCGTTGTCCCCCAAACGGTCTGCGCCGTTGTGGTGCCACTGACCGTGATTCGCCGACCCGGGAATTGATCAAACGACGAAACCCCATCAACGACTCGGAAGAACTCAACCACGCTAGTCAAGTCCTGCCCCGAGTCGGAATTGTCGAGGTGGATACCGATTTCACCGGGTGTGAAAGGCAGCGCCTCGGCGTCCGTGATCATGTTCCACGTCTGTCCGTCTGACGACCAGTCCGTAGATATGGTCGTCCCATTGAGCCGAACCCGGAGATACGTGGCGGTCGAGTTCACGACACCATCAAGCCCCATGTTCGCTAGGAATGGCCCGTTGTAGTCCGTATATTGCTGCAACCGGACGTTGCCGCCCTGGTTCAAACTCAGAGACGCGAAAGTCGAAGTGGCTGGGTTTCCTGTAAGGTCGTCCCCCACCACGAGGCCCAGGTGCCATGTTCCTGCACCCACGGCCCTGTCCACGTTGGATGCGACTTTGATATAGGCGGTGAATTCGCTGCTGGGGACTGGTTGGAAGATCCCAGCGAACTGGGTTACGCCACCTCCGGTCGTCTGGGTCAGTGTCAACCGCTGACCATCAAACCCAACTGTCATGTTTGACGGTACGTCCCACTCCGTCCACTTTGGATCAAGAGTTGAAGTCGTAAACTCGTCGTCCTCTGTTTCCGCCACCAAAGGAGGCACGTCCACCGAGAACATCGTGATGGCGGTGCCACCTCCGCCAACGCCAACACCATCCGCAACCGTTGCACTTGTACGGTACTGAACCGTCCAGTCAATCGTCGTGGCCGCTTGCCCCGTGACCTGAATGATGATGTTGTTTCCGCTCGTCGTCAGTGTTGCAGTTGCCGTCGTCAGAGTTCCACGGCGCTGCTCTGCATCATCGACCGCGATCCCCCATTGAACAGCCCCGCCTCCGTCACGGTAGTAGCTGATGACCTGCCGGTTGGTGTACGTGTTGGCCGAAGTTCCCGATACCTCCGCCCGAATTTCCACTTCGATGAATGTCTGTTCGCCATCCAGAAGGGCTTGAGCCGTGGCTGCCGATGTGGGGGAAGCATCTGTCGTCTGTATCGTGGCCTGCTGCCACTGAGACCCCAGGTTGAGCACGAAATCAGTGCCCGACGAGTCCGTGTACATCGGAACGGTCGGGGAATCCGAACGAACCCAGTACGTTCCTTTTGCGGATCCTGGGGTATTAGGGACGGTTACTGATTCGGAGTGCGTAACCCCGGAATCAACCTCCAACTCAACTGTAACGCGGCGCCAAGGGGTATTTGACATGAATCAGCCCTACAAGGTGAAGCCGCCCTCTTGGCGAGTCCAATGCGCTGCGGTGTTGACCGTGATCGACCCGACAAGAACTCCAGTCCATGCAAAATGGAGTTCGATATCGTCGCCGTTGATGACCAAAGAAAAGCTGGGGGTTGTGGTGCTCGGCCACGTTCCCACGAACTGTTGGTCATCCACATGGGCCGTCATGGCACTCACCGTCGCACTTGCTCGATAGAAGGTTTGGACGATGTGACCGCTCACTACGTCCGTATCGTCAATGTTGTTGACCCCTGAAGCATCCACGGTGATCTTCAGG
>Ga0307380_10010425_pt1 | contig 11708 bp, 10 predicted proteins | sample UN3MG_FD_202239 | JGI IMG/M metagenome (GOLD analysis project Ga0307380, IMG submission 202239) | Soil microbial communities from Risofladan, Vaasa, Finland - UN-3 | ecosystem: Environmental > Terrestrial > Soil > Coastal area > Acid sulfate soil | place: Finland: Risofladan, Vaasa | collected... | reverse complement strand
ATCAATGGCACCAAGAATCTTGGTACCACCATCAAGGATGTCTTTAGCACCGCCCATTCCTAGGGCGCTACCGATTTTTGCGAATATTCCCATATCTACCTCTTATATCAGCATTGCCAAAGCAAAACCACTACCGATTGTTAGCAGGAATGTTAGCCCCGCCCAAAGAAATCGTCTCAGAATACCAAGGCTATCGCTGTGTTTGGCGACGGTGGTTACTAACCCTTCCTTTCCATTTCCATGTAAAGTTCTATCAATACGAAGGAGAGTTGCTTCAATGCGCTCGTGCTCTCTTGTGTTTTGTTTGTGCTGTTCTTCGTTAGTCATTGGCATGTTGTTTCCTTAAGATGGCAAGAAGATTTTCAGGAATGCGCCCGACGTTTCAAGTCGTGTCGGCGTAACGGCAGCAGCTGCAGTTGGCGTAGGAATTCCTAGCAACGGTGTCGAAGTAACTTCAACATTACCTACAGCATGTACCCCTGAACTTATTGGCTTGTTAAACTGGAGCTCAATATACGTAGTGCTAGTTGCTACATCAAATTCTAGATGTGCAGGGTCGCTACCAATTACGTAGAACTGTGATCCAGATAGTTGTGCGAGTGTATCAACGCCAAACCCACCACCTGCTGTCTCGTCGATTACAACAGAGATATTTCCCGGTACTGTTGGTGGGGTATCAAACTGACTAATTGCGCCTGTGCTAAACTTCCATACCTGAGATGCCGCCATTGGTTTTGGCGCGTAGACACTCAGCTGATGAACTTCGCCTGAGGCGAATGTTCCGTAGAAGTCGATTTGTAGTCCATTACCAAAATTATGACGATCGGAACTTCCGCTTACCGTTACGTCATATGCACCTGTTCTAGATGATTGGGACCACTGATATTTGAACCCAGAGACTGCCATACCCTGTCTTGCTACAGTGTTGTGCCCTGAGGTTATTGCGATTGTGTATGTATCGTTAAAGCCAGTAGCGGCCTCATACTTGCTAGTTGCGAGTGTTTTGCTATAAGGATGTGCAACTCGGATAAAGCCACTAGTTGAACCGGTGTTGATACCACTGCTAGTTTGCACAAAGCCACTAGGACTTGTATAGCTTGTGAGCCCTTCGAATCGACGATCGCCACCGTAGAATAGGCCTACGCTATCATCACCGATTAGAACAGCTGTATATTCTGTGTTAGGTAGAAGTGCTACTTTAGGAGCGAACTGTAGAAGAGCGAGATTGCCACCAGTACCCATAAGGCCTGAAACGTAGCCGGTATCTAGTCCACTTGGAGTTCCATTCGCACCACTAATCATAACCGTGTACGAGCCGGCTACTTGATCGCGACGAAGCGGACCGTCTAGTAGAGGATACGCTGCATCTGCAAGACCAGAGTTCAGGATGCTACCTGGACCTGACTCGAGCACTACATCGCCAGGACCATAAAGGGCAAACGTTAGCGAGCCCCATGTAAGAGGATCGACAAGGCTTTGCCCGCCAACCACCATTGTGATTGTAGGCCTGAGAACTACGTCGGTATCATTTACAGCCGGCGATACGCCTGAAATGACTGGTACTTGAAGAGCCATTAGTCTTCCTCGTTATCCTCGTCTGTATCGCGATCTGTTTGGCTAATGCCAGTGAGAATAACGCCAGCCTGCTTGGGCTTGGCATTCTTCACATTACCGTCTTCATCTGGCATTACAATAACGGTTGAAAGGATCTTACCGTTTTCATCGCGGACGTGTTGGGTGCGAACTACGGCTTTTGTATCTTCCGTATCCACACCACCAATTTTTGCTTGATTGGGAATAACCATTCCCTGTATTTCATTTCTCTGAATGCGTAGGACCTTGCCTTCACCAATTGCCCGGGTGATGGCCATCATTGTTTCTTGATCTGTGTCAGGTTTAACGAAAGCAGTAGGCGCGCCCTTATGAAGGTTGATGCCCTTTGACGTAAACCTATGTGCCTTTTTGGGATTTAAAACTATCCACATGACGCTACCTCATCTTGCTCACTGTACCAAAGATACAATGCTGCTTTCTGAGCTATATCTGGATTGTCACCTAGGAGTCCAATTGCTTGGTTGCATTTTCTACAGAGCAACCCTCTATTGCGATTACCACAAGTAGGTTTACTTTCACAACAATTGTGATCATGATCTACAGACAAGGCTCTTGTGAACTCTGACTGATCAACATCACAAATAGCGCATTTGTTATTTTGACTAGCTAGTATCCTATCGTAAGTCTCTGAAGTCATCTTGTAGTTCTTCAGTAGTTGCCGGCGCCATTCTTTGGCTTTGTTTTTACCGTACCACTTCCTACAAGCAGCTGCAGCTTTTGCCCTTTTAGCTTCAGCATTCTCTATCATATCTGTCTCCTAAGAAAGAAAAAGGGACGGGCGGGTGTTTCACCGCCCGCCCCTATGGTTCGTGTGTCAGGCGGTAGCCCCTCAACTATAGATTATAGAGGAGAGCCTAATCCAGCCTCAGCAGGATCCTGCATCGCACCAGAGATCGAAAGCGAAGGAGTGACCGACTCTTCAGATACCAGGTTACGAGCGATCTTGACACTCTGAGCTGTAACGATGGCTTGGCCTTCGTTGTAGATAGCAAGACCGTAGGTCTCGGAGATCTGCAGCTTAGTCATGTCAAGTAGCGGGTCCTTCCACTCCTGGACTCGAGGATCCCGATCTACGATCAGGGCGCCCAAGTTGGCGGAGTTGAACATCATGATGTCAGCCGTGTTGTTCGACACGTTGAACGGTACGAACGGGCTGGGGATGATGTTAAAGGACAGGCCGAGGTACGACGGAGGCTGAGGCCTTGCGTCGATATTCTGATCGAGATCCCCAACCGGAGTTGCGGTAGGAGCATCCGTAGCGTCAGCTGGCGGATTGTCCGAACGACCAGAGCCCTCACCTAGAGGACTGAACGAAGCTAGTTCGTTTTTGCCCTTAGGATCGCCCTGCCAAGTGTTCCACCATGCGCCTCCACCGTACTGCAGCTGGAAAGCACGCAGAACAGGATCGCGGAGCCACATTAGCCATGCCAGAGGATGGATCAGGATTGTGTCCATGATGAATCCCTGGTTTAGACCGGTGGTGTACATCTCCATAATGTCATCCATCGTAATGGAGCCATTGAGAGTACCGAAGGAGTTACGGCCCGAGGTGTATTTACCAGTAAGACCGCTGGTGCGTGTCACGTTGTCGAAGACGACAGTGCCCATCGCATTGATGAACTCAAAGATCTTCTTCTCTTTGTGACGTGCTAGCGCGTTGCCAGCGAGACGGAGCCAGAAGCCGACGAGGTCATACTGCGAGAAGCGCATCATGTCATCAAACAGCTTGATGGCGAGACCGGACTTTCCGACCTTCACCTCGTTGGTGGATTGCCCGCCGAGATCCGGAGTGATCTCAGGGAGCGACTGACCAGGAGCGACATCCTCTGCATAGAGGGCGCCGATCGCCGGGAATTGAATTTGGAGGCCAGGCTCGTACTGAATGCGCTGAAGCAGACGAGTACCAACTAGCATTGGCTCCGTACCCTCCTTGACAAACTGGGACATAACATGAGGAATTACGATGGTGGCATTTTCAAGTGCCAACGCATCCTTCATCTTCACCTTACCCTTAAGCTCGCCAGTGAGGTCACGACCAACACGCCAGATAGACGACTGCTGTGCAATCGCTTTACTAGCAGCTTCCTCGTTACCATTAAAGGCGTCGAGTACTTTGGTATACATAATCGTTAATCCTCTTTATTGGGGCGAGGTATTAACCCCGCCCCTCTCGATTACTTGAGTAGGTTGATGGTGACCAGGCGAAGGAGCGGAGCGTCAAAACCTGTCGAAGACAGAGTCGTGCCGGCAAGATCCTCTAGCTTGGTATACTGGCGCCAGGCGCCGTCTGTTACCATGTGTAGGTTGAAAGGAATACCGCGCGTGGCCGAACCGGGCATCATATCGCTCGGAGACGTTGCCCGCTCGTAAGCAGACTTTACGCGAGACAAGTAGCTCTTGTCCTGGAAGTTCTTATCGACAGCCAGAATCTGACCAGCGATCTCATCGACATCATGCCGACCCTTGACGAACTTGACGAACTTGCCAAGACGTGCAACGACAAAGTCGCCAGGCTGGAGAGGAGTCTCAAGCAGCCACTTCCATGTACCAGACGTCAGAATGCCGGTGCCTGCGCCACCAGTAAGAGCGGCCGAGTCATCGGTGAAGTCTATGGAATTGCGTAGTACGATGTACTTTTCAGTGGAAGCGGAATACAAAATGTGCATTCCTGCGACGGAGCAATCAACAGCACTACCAACCGAATCGCCAGGAGCGATAAAGATAGCTGCAGTGATCGAACCAGTGACACCACCATCTGTAGGAGTTGTTAGGCCAGCGCCAGAGATGGATAGACCACATGATGGACTTACGAATGCGAGTGATAGCCCAGATGTAAGGATATTCTTCGCACCGGATACGATTAGCTCATCATGACAGAACACGTGAGACTTGGCTACCTTACTCAGAGCAGCGACACCACCTGCGGTGTTGTCGCATACCTTGACGTTAGGACCCAGTAGGTTACGACCCTCAACATACGGTACCAGGAGACAATAATCGCAAGTAATTGCAACTAGATCCTGGGCCATCGTGTTGTGCTGAGCGTAGTTTAGGGGCTTATCGTAGGTTAGCGAGTAGGAAGGCCATGTCGTGAAAGACACGCCGCCCTCATGCGAGAACACGTTGTAGGAAGTTACGCCGACAGGGCGGACGAACTTATCAACGCTTGTTGCCGCGAGTCCAGATACGCCCAGGAGACCCTGTGCACATTTGGCTTCTGTAGTTGCGGAAGTGATTGCAGTACCATTTGCTGCGCTTCGTGTGGCATACATGCCAGTGCGGTAGTCATCCGAGTCATACTCGAACGTATGTCCATCCGGAATACCGGCTGGAACTAGGCTGCCCACTGCATCAAAGCCGACCGGTGTACCCACGGAGAGTACAACGTTCGCACGTTTGTGCACATCGAAACGACCAACAGGAAGATACGGCGCAGGGAGGAACTTACCCCAGGGTCGAACGCTTTCGCTGACTTCGATCTCAGGAGTGGTATTTCCCATGTCATCCACGGGACGTCCAGTTCCACTATACCGATTATAGGTATCTAGTGCCATTTTTCTATCCTCTTTGTCTTAGCTTCTTGACTTGAAGCGATTTTGGAGACGGACTGCGTCAGCGTATTGCCGATCGCTCATGCCCTCGAAAATCTCCATGTCTTGCCGGTTTGTGCTGTCTTTCTCAACAACTTTTCCAACCTCAGGCTCAACCGGCGTTTCGAGCACTGCATTGGGGTCTACTTCGATGTCTGTTTCAGAGAACTCGTTGATCAGATCACTGAGGCTGTCTTGCAGGCTGTCGACGGAGCGAACTTTAAGTTCTTTCGTCTTGCCCACTAGAGCCTCTTCGTCGAGATCAACAAATTCAGGCTTCTTTAGGGCAACCTTTAGAGCAACTACAACTCTGGCCAGATCATCTTGCTTACCTGCGTAGAAGTCTCGGTTCGCCTTTGTGACGGACGCCAACTTCGCACGGGTATCTTCTAGCTGCTTCTGAAGAGCATTGTATTCAGTGAAGATGTCTACAAACATCGCATCGGCAATCATCCGATCTACGATATGTGCTGCAATCTCCTTGCGCTCTGCATCATCAGCAATTCCGTTAAGTCCTTCGATGAGCTTGTCAACGAAGTCCTTGTTAATGTTATTGAATAGGTTAGTAACGCTGGCCGCCGCCTCTGCCTTGGTTAGCGGAATGCCAGAAGCATCCTCTACCTCGATAGTGGGAAGCTCTGTGCCAAATACTGCACATACTGCCTCGAGCTGCTCCTTGTTGGCCTCAATTGCCTCAGGTGTCATTGCACCCAAGCTCTCCTTGAAGCTTTCCTCAGATGTGAACGCTAGAGTAATCTTGGCATCCTCATTCGTAGGATCAGTTAGCTCAACCTCTACAACCTCGAGCTCAGCCGGCGTGACCTCATTACTTTCTTGCTTCGAAAGCTCAAAGAGCTTACGTGCCTTCTGGCTATCAGTCATGTCAGGATCGTTCTCGATCGCTTCTCGAGGATCAACCTCTGTCTCTGTAGGCTCTGCATTAGAGTCTTCTACCTCGACAAGTTCATAGCCCTCAGGTACATCAGCACCATCTTCGAGCTCGATTTCATCCTCACCCTCTACCTCATCGGAGACCTTCTTGTACTTCTTCTTTGCGTCTTCGACTTCAGCTACCTCAACCTCAGGGGTCTCGGCGACTTCTTCTTTCTCATCTGTTAGAGGGGCAACTTTATTATCTAGTTCGTGCTTGTGTGGATTCTTCACTACAAATTTTCCTGTTTCGTCGTTGTAATCACCATCGCCGCCCTCTTCAACAATACGGTTTACCACGTTGTGACTGTGACTCGTGTCATAGCTTGTGTATCCGTTGCCTGTGGCTGGGTCGATGATAATCCGATGCTTGTGGCCGTCCACCTCGTCGGTTACATAGTTCTCGTGCTTGGCATCCTCAGTATTAAGCAGGTCCGAAGCCGCGGCCGGAAACTCGACCTCTACATCGTCGATTGTTACCTTGACCAATTCGGGCGCCTTTGGCTGAGTGTTATCTTCCTTCTTGTCCACGTCGATAACCTCCTGCGCCCTCTCGGGCGTTACTCGTTTAAAGGAGTCAAGGCGCGTCGCGGTACCGTCCATTACGCTATATAGTATGGGCTGACAAACTGAATCCTGTGTATTTACTACAGTTTCCAAAAATTCGTCATTGGCGGTGTCGTCGGCCAGACTCGGTGTCTCTGATACAGAAAGAACTGTCGCGCCGGTATCGGCGGGACTATTTACCCACGAGATCTCCTCGTAGTTAAATTTTCCAGGAATCACTAGGGTCTGCTTGCCGTCGTAGAGCTTGCCACGTTCATGCTCACAGAATCCTTCGGATGCCCAGTCTTGGTGACAGTTTGAACAATACATACTGTCAGTGGTAAACCCAACGCTTACAGTAAGATAGCGTTGATCTACAATCTTTTCAGCTGCCTCAGCATCGGTGATATGGAGGTCCAGCTCACCGTAGCCCATGCCTACATAGTCCTTCATGGGGACCATATTCTCGACTACCCAGTCGATTTGATCAAAGGCCTTCTCGAGGTCTACCTTTGCATCGGTGAAGACGACCCCACCATAGCGCTCTTTGAACGCCTGCATTGGCTCTACATATAGATGAGAGAGGTCCTGATAGGTGGCGCGGTGTACCCGCCCCACTGGATCCCCCATGTCATTATGATGCAAAAGGACCGGTTTGGCGAAATTATCTGTAAAGCTCGGAAGTCCCTGCTTCATCCGGTCAGGAGTATAAAAAGCCATATTTCCAGTAGGAATGCCAGCATGGGTAGCTGCCACGGAAACTACGAGCTTAGGAGCAACGCCAACGCGCCCCGCTTGTTCAAAGTCCCGTACTCTTTGTACGAACTTATCTTTTAGCTCGGGCTTGACCCGGCTCATATCTACAGTGAGATCATCACTGATATAGAGGCCATTAGGCGTCTTTTTAATCATCAGATTCCTCGTCTTCTTTGAAGCGATCCGCATGCACCATGAGTTCGGCGATCAGGGTAGAACGCCGCTCACTTCTATCTATAGTATTCCAATCTAGTCCAGAAATGGTGTCTTTGAGTATACGATTTAGATCGGCATCCTCAAAACGCTCATTTGCTGAGATTTCGAGCTCTTCGACGTCATCTGTAACACAGGCGACAGAAATAAAATTAGATAGGCGCACACCCACCAGCTCCCGCTCGAGATTCGACTTGGCCTTTGTGGGGCCAGGATTCGTCCCATGCTGATTGGTTGGTGTAGTCGCTGCTTGTGGAGCCCTCGAGGCTGGAGTTCCTGCCTTCTTGGATCCTGCTGGACGGCCTTTGCCCTTGACGCCTGTTCCAGGCTTAGACTTGACCGGTTGATTAGTTTTAGTGGCTGGCCCCGCGGAGGCGCCAGCGACATCTGCAGACGTACGTGCCTTGATTGCAGCTTTTGCTTCCTTACTGAATGGCTCGTCAACCGCAGAGATAATAGCTAGCGGGATATCAATCACACTATGCTTCATCTTCGAACGTTCAACATCACTATCGATCGGGAGCTTACCGAGCTCTGCACGATACTCGTCTTCTGTAAGACCACCATTATTCCATAGATTGGTGGCGTGGTTCTCTTTCTTGATCTTGTTGTCAACGTCCACTTCTGGGAAGTGAAGCTTGATCTTCGTCAGGCTGCGTGGTACGCTAATGTCATCCGGGTGCTCCATAAGGAGCTCGGCAACCATGAATTGTACAACCTGGGAGGCGAACTCACCTTGATCATCAAGGACTCGCTCTTTCAGGTTCTGTGAAATATTATCTGCGGTAGAACGGTTAGCAGTATCGCCCTCACCCATATCAAGTGGGCTTACACCCAGTGCGGTCATCACACGACTCTTGAAGTGAGCAAGATACTTGCTTGCGTCCATCGCTGCGCCCTTGGCGCCAACGACTTCGAGCTTATGTCGCTCTGTTCCGATTAGCATTCCTTCCTGCTGCATCTCCTCGAGCATCATCCGGCCGACTGCGACCTCTGACTGCCCACTTGGTAGATACTGCGCCGGCGCCTCAGGCGTGCCGACTGTTAGCTGGAAGAGTGGGAACAGATACTTCTGCAGGAGTACTTCGACATTCTCCTCGATACGACGAAGAGCTGAGATATCCTCAATGGCGCCCAAGGTACGAGGCTTACCAAATAGGAAGTCAGGCTCACGCTCAAATGTAAAGTGAATGACATCTCGAGGGTCTAGCTCAGCTGCTACTGTGCCACTATCAAGATAACGAATCCAACTTACGAGCTTGCCGTTGTTGAAGCGAGGATACATATTGAGGGCAGATACAGGATAGTAGCCGGCCACCGGTATGGGGCGCGATGGCTTGAACTTTGCTACACCAGATAGTGCCTTATCTCTATGCTTGATGACGAAGGCGTTTGAAAACCTCAGAAGGTCTCGAGTAATCATCTTGAACATCTGTTCTGTTGGGATACCGCTGACGAAAGCCATATCCATGAACCGCTGATTCAGATAGTCGGCGAGTTTCTTTTCTGTAGAGGTAAACCTGAACTCTTGCTTATACCAGATGTTCAGCTGCCGCCTGATGGCGGCGCTAACGAATGGCTCTGCATCATAGACAGCAACACACTCTTCAAGGTCAAACTCAGGCTGCATAACCCCACTAGAAGTAGAGCCATTGATCAGACGGAGTCCAATAACCTTAGCTGACTTACGCGACGCTTCGAGTTGCCTGTTTTGTAGGGCATCCTTTAGCTTTATCACCTCTGGGTGCTCGCCTGAGATGTCAGTTACAGGGCGTCCACGCCTTTCATACACCTTCTTTGCAAGAAATGCATGAATCCCATTAGACCATACAGACGACTCGTATGGATTACGAGGGTCTGGCATCGTTAGGGCCTGCTCTACCTCAGCTTCAGGTAAACTTAGAATATCCATAGTTTAGTTCTCGTTTACCCACTCGAACCAATCGAATGCAGTATTCACATCAGTAGTAGCGCCCTCGGCTCTGATGTCAATGTAGTACGATGTACCAGATGCTAGAATAATCGTTGGATCGATAATTTCCTTGGTAGAACTAACACCCAAAGCAAAGCCAAATTCCAGATCCACAATCTTTGTGCCAGATGATGTAAGCGTCGGAGTGTGATACACCTTAGTAGTGCCGGACAACTCTGCAGCTGCAGCAGCAGCTACAAAGACTTGACTTCTGTCAAAGTTGATACCACTAATTCCAGTACCAACTTCACTAGCCGTAGCACCTTCCCAAACTTCTACAACTACCTGCTTGCTTGCTGCAATATTGAAATTGAAGTGAGTGCGCGTCGTAGACGCTGGAGTGTTGATTAGAAAAGTACGGCGAATACCTGCACCAATCTGTACCGCCTCTGCATGAAAGAATCTCTGTCCTTCTGCAGCACGGTGCTCTCGTTCACTCTTTACTACCAGGTCACCAGTCGCACCATCAAGGTTGGAGTCTTGCCAACCAGCGGAGCCACGGACCCTTCCCTTACCGAGTGCATAATTAAAAGCTGTCATTTTTGTACCTCTACTGTTTTCCGTCTAAGCATTTCGAAACGTTAATCGAAACAGGAACACTTGAAACGACCCTGCCGCTCTTTACTGCGCCAGACTCTCCAACGGGGCCGGTGTCGATTCCATTTTCATTTAGGATGTCTTCTACCACTGGGTTATCAATTCTGATATTAGGTGGTAAGATAGTTACGTCTGGGTTCTCAGGATCAATGCTGTCTACGACCACATCCTGTCCTGGGAATTTGATACGTGTGAAGAAACGTCGACCTGCGTTTTTACCACAAGGGTCGAAGTCACCGCGCGTATCTTTAATAGTCTTTAGTACCTCGAGAACACTTCGCACAAGCTGTATTTGATCCATCAACTCAATCTGTGCACTCAGATTACCGTCACTGAGTTTGAGGAACTTCAATAGTTCTGATGTTGCATTCTGCAATTTGTCATCCACGACGCTGATGGACTCTTCAATCATGTCTTTGATGAGCCGGCCGACATTTGCTGCGTTCCCAACGTTTACCTTGCCACCAAACGTACTGAGCTTTTCGGCCTTCTTCTCAAGACCAGTAATCGCTTTAGAAGCATCTGAAGCAAAGTTAAAATCACCCTGTTCTGGGAACCAGTTCGCAGCCTTTGCTTTGGCCGCCTCGGCACGCGTGAGCTCCCCGTCCTGTGTGTCTAGAGGAAGCAGGTTCGCGATATCTTCGAGGCCGTCACGTGATAGTATGGGCTGAAGCTTAGCTAATTGGGTATTAATGTCGGTAGCGATACATCTGGTCACATCAGTAATTAATCCAATGTACATATCATAATTAATTGCCCCAGACACTAGAGACCGAACAATTAATGCTCCGACCAGCCCGATTAGTTGATCTTTCAAGCTTTTTAGGTTGAATCCTCTTAAATTATTCATGAGAAGGGTCAGCTGTGTAAGCAGCCTCGCGATGTCAGGAATGCATTGAGACCTCAGGGCGTGGTAGGCGCCACAAAGATTTTCTTGGATTCGATTGGGTCTCGAGACGCTTTTAAATAAATTAAGCATATTTTTGAGAGCCCGATCGTTGTAGGCCAGCATGGTAGCGAAGAGGTCGCCTACCATATCTAGATCACCCAGAGCCCTAATTCTTCCCAAGCACGGGATACACTCGATTTGCTTCTGCTTCAGGAAGGACTGGTTGTCCTTTGCCACCTTCTTTTTAGAGGCCGCTGCAGGATAGTTTCCCGCCTCATCACGAATAGTTTCGTGGATTCGTCTTGTCTGCTGGACCGTAGTGGCCATAGGCAGCCAGGTGGCGCCATGTGTATCCTGCTCGAGAGCCTTCCTTTCGAAGGCCTCTCTAACGAGCATGAGATCTTGCTTCTGGGTGGGTGATACTGGCATGGATTATTCCTTACAGAAACATTACTGCTACAGCTACGATAATGACAACAAGAGCGAATCCGATGGAGGCCTGGATACAAAACAGTCTTCTGTCCTTCTTGAGCAGAGCCTCTCCGACCTCTTCGATAGTCTTGTGGGGCGTGACCTTCTTCTTGTCTACCTTCTTTGCAGG
>Ga0307380_10010424_pt1 | contig 11708 bp, 15 predicted proteins | sample UN3MG_FD_202239 | JGI IMG/M metagenome (GOLD analysis project Ga0307380, IMG submission 202239) | Soil microbial communities from Risofladan, Vaasa, Finland - UN-3 | ecosystem: Environmental > Terrestrial > Soil > Coastal area > Acid sulfate soil | place: Finland: Risofladan, Vaasa | collected... | reverse complement strand
GGAACGTGGCGCTGTTCACGCAACGGATGATCGACGAGGGACTAAGACCACGCGCCATGACCCGTGACATTGCCTGGGGGATCCCCGCGCCGTTTGACGGTGCGGAGGGGAAGGTCATCTACGTGTGGGGCGAGGCCGCGTTGGGCTATGTGTCCGCCGTGGTGGAGCACTTTGATGGCAGTGACGGGTGGAAGGCGTTCTGGTTTGGGGATGATGTATACCAGATCTACACGATCGGCAAGGACAACATACCCTTTCATACGTTGATCTTCCCCGGGCAGTTGATTGCTTCCGAACAGGGGTATCACCTTCCGGACCAGATTGCGGCGACCGAGTATCTGAACTGGATCGGGGGGGAGAGCTTCTCCAAGAGCCGCGGGGTGGGCCTGTACTGCGATGATGCGTTAGAGGTTATGGATGCGCAGCTGTGGCGCTTCTATCTCCTGTACAACCGGCCGGAGGGACGCGACGTCAATTTCTCGTGGGAGGAGTTGGAGAAAGCAGTAAACGGCGTTCTCATCTCCAACGTCGCCAACCTGATCAACCGGGTGCTGTCCTTCGTTCAGACCCGTTACGATGCGGTGGTCCCATCCTCCGAGTGCGAGGAAGAGGTGAAGCAACAGCTGGAAAGCACAGTGCAGAGCTACGAGAACGCCATGAACTCCGGGAGTCTCAGCCAGGCGCTGCGTGCCGTCTGCTCGCTGGCAGACTTTGGGAATGAATACTTCCAGCGGAAGAAACCCTGGGAAACGGGTGACGCGGCGGCAGTGGCAAGTGCGCTTCATATGGTGAAGGGAATGGCGATCCTTCTTGGCCCGTTTATTCCCGATTTTGCCTCGTGCGTTCTCGCCGTAATGGGAATCGAGGAGACACAATGGGGCGAGATTGAGCGCTTGGACGCCGGAAGAAGGCTCACCAGTGATCGAGTCCTGCTCGAGCGGATCGACGTGGATGGAATCAGGAAACAGGTGGAGGGATCCACAAAGGATCGGATAACCCTCGCCGAATTCGCCAAACTTGACCTGCGTGTGGGGACGGTCCGCTCTGTGTCTGAGGTCGAAGGGGCCGATCGACTCTATCGGTTGACCATCGATGTGGGTGATGATATCCTGACGACCGTTGCCGGCGTTAAGGCAGAGTATTCCTCACAACAGTTGGTCGGTCAGCAGGTGTGTGTGGTGGCCAATCTGGAACCGGCGACGATAAAGGGGATTAGGTCGGAGTGCATGCTTCTCGCAGCAAAGGGAGAACCGCTCTCCCTCCTTGTCCCTGATCGAGAGGTCCCACCGGGAACTGTGATCGGCTAGGGCCATTGCAAACAGGGACCCAAATGGCTAAAATCAAGTTGTACTGAGGTGCTTCTGAATGTATGCGATTATTGAGACCGGTGGGAAACAGTATCGAGTTGAGAAGGGAATGCAATTCGAGCACGAGCGCACCAATGGCGTCAGCGCTGGAGAGCCAATCGAATTCAATCGTGTTCTGTTGCTCGTTGATGAGAATGGGGTCCGGGTGGGGACACCGTACGTTGACGGTGTGACGGTTAAGGGCGAGGTTTGTGAAGAGGGGCGAGGCGAGAAAATCATCGTCTACAAATACAAGAGCAAGAAAGGATATCGGCGCAAGCAGGGTCATCGTCAGCCGTACATGAGGACACGAATCACGGCAATTGAGTCATAGGAGGAGTTAGGTGGAAGAGATCCTTATACAACGCGATGAGCAGAACCGTATCGTCGGTCTTACTGCACGGGGAGGGGAGGAAGGGAGCATTGCGATGATGAGTACGCTTCAGTTCCTCCGCGCTGCGGTCGCTGCGATGACCGAGTATCTTCACGTCGACCCCGATTTTTCTGTGGGGGAGGAGATTGACCTCGTTGTCAATCGGAGCGATCCGCACCTGAATCGCGAAATTGATGCAATCATGGAAACACTCGTGATCGGACTTCGGACGTTGGCTACGGAATATCCCAGTGAAGTAGTGGTCCACGAGGCCACCGTTGGGTTGAAGGTGTAGTAAGGAGTATCGATGGCGCATAAGACAAGCACTGGCTCGACCCAGAACGTTCACGATAGTCCAGGCCAGCGCCTGGGAGTGAAACGTTTTGGTGGCGAGTGGGTGAACGCGGGGACGATCATCGTTCGCCAGCGTGGTACCAAGTACGGTCTGGGCAAGAACGTGGGCCTGGGACGTGATCACACAATCTATGCAACCAGTCCCGGTTACGTACAGTTCGACGGCCGGAAGAAGAAGTATGTCAGTGTTCTTGCAGCACGCGAGGCCTAACTCCTTCCGAATGCTTCCTCCTTCAGTTTCCATTTCCCATGTTTCTCGATGAGGCAACGATCCGCGTCCAGGGGGGACGTGGTGGCAATGGTGTGATCAGCTTCATTTCCAATCGTCACAACCCCCGAGGAGGGCCGGATGGGGGAAATGGTGGCGACGGTGGCTCGATCTTGATGAGGACATCCGCCAGCCGCTCGACCTTGTGGGCGTTCCGCAATGAGCCAAAGTTCAAGGCTGGGGATGGAGCGGACGGCGGGAGAAGCACTAGCTGCGGCGCGCGCGGAGTGGCCACAGTGATACTTGTGCCGGTAGGAACGATCGTCCGCGACCTAAGTAGCGGAGAGATTCTTGCCGATCTTGCGGCCCCAGGAGACGAGGTCGTCCTGGCGTCCGGCGGAGAGGGAGGACGAGGAAACCGCAGTTTCACCACGTCTGTTCGCCAGGCGCCGCGTATCTGTGAGCGGGGGCTGAAGGGCGAGCAGCGGACCCTTCGCCTGGAGTTGAAGTTGTCGGCCGATGTCGGCATCATCGGCTATCCCAACGTAGGCAAGTCGAGCCTTATCTCGCGCATTTCGGGAAAGCGGGCCAAGGTGGCCGACTATCCGTTCACTACCGTTTCACCGAACCTGGGGGTCGTCGACGTCGATGGCCTGCATCAATTCGTCGCTGTAGACATTCCGGGCCTCATTGAGGGTGCTCATGCCGGGAAGGGATTAGGTGATCGGTTCCTTCGCCACGTGGAGCGCACGCGCGTCCTAATCCACATGGTTGACCTGGCGGCGCTCGAGGGGAGAGATCCGTTGGAGGACTACCGCCGGATCAACAACGAGTTGGCCGCGTTCAGCGAAACCTTGAGGGAGCGAGTCCAGATCGTGGTTGGAAACAAGATCGATCTTCTTGATGAGGCCGCGATTGCAGAGGTCAAGGAACGTTTTGCTGCTGCGGGGATGGAGATCCTTCCGATCTCGGTTGCATCTGGGGATGGGGTGCAGGAGCTGATCCTGCGTACACACCGCGTTTTGCAGACGGTCTCGGTAGAAGGAAGGGTGACAATCCCACGTCGACGTGTTTACCGATATCGGGGCGAGGAGGGTTTCCGAGTCGACCGGGAAGGAAACGTGTTCACCGTGCGCGGAGAAGTTGTTGAGAAACTGGTGAAGAAGCTGACTCTGGATAGCCGCGATGCGTGCGAGTACCTGAGTGATCGACTGGAAAGGATGGGGGTACTGCGAGAGCTCTGTCGACAGGGGTTTGCGCAAGGAGATCTGGTTTGCATCGGGGGAGTGGAACTTGAACTTGGGAAATAGGGTGGGCCTGTTCGGGGGGACGTTTAACCCTCTGCACAACGCACATCTCCTTGTGGCGGAGAGGGCGCTCCAGCAGTATGCACTCTCGGAAGTAGTATTCATTCCCAGTGGAATCCCGCCTCACAAGCAGGTTGAGGGTGGTATTGACAAACAGGACCGCTATGAGATGGTGGGACAGGCAATCGCTTCCAACGATCGCTTCTCGGTTTCGCGTATCGAGATTGATAGGCAGGGTCCTTCGTACACTATCGATACCATCCGGACCCTGAAGAGAGTCTACCGGCAGGGCGTCTGTTTCATCGTCGGTGCGGATCTTCTGTTGCAGATCGAGACTTGGAAAGAGCCGCAGGAGCTTCTGGCGAGTGTTCCTTTCATCATCGCCCCCCGTGATGGGGTATGCAAAGAGGCTTTTCTCCGCCCTCCGTTTGATCGGGCGGAGGTTCATTTCCTTGCCATGAAGGAGGTCGATCTCTCTTCTTCCTGGGTACGTGAGCGTCTGAAGGATGGGGAAGCGATCCAAGATTGGGTGCCGTCGGTGGTTGCTGAGTACATTGAGCAACATGGATTGTATCAGGGTAAGCAGTTGACGCCAATACGGCGTTAGGGAAGACAGAAAGGAGGTGCAAATCAAGAAGGCATTGCGAGTTAATGAGAAAATCCGCGTGAAAGAGATCCGAGTCATCGATGAGAATGGTGAGAATCTCGGTGTGATGCCAACCGAGCAGGCACTGGCTCTTGCAGGGGAGCGTGGTCTGGATTTGGTGGAGGTCGCCTCACAGGCAACGCCAACCGTCTGCAAGATCGTCAATTATGGAAAATACCACTACCACCAAGAAAAGCGTTTACGTAAACAGAAAAACCGTTCTCGTCTGAAAGAGATGAAGTTCACGATCAAGATAGGCGAGCACGACTTTCAGACGAAGATGAAGCGGGTGCGCGAGTTCCTAACTCGCGGTGACACGGTTCGGGTTAGTATCTTCTTCCGCGGACGTGAAATCGTACACGCGTCGCGCGGTCAAGATTTGATGAAACGTGTTGCCCAACAGGTAGATGACATCGCCCGCATAGATGGAAACCCGAAACCGAAGGGAAAGGTACTGCAGATGTTGCTGGTCCCCAATCAGCAACGGTGAGGAGGAGACGATATGCCCAAGCAGAAGACACATCGGGGCGCGAACAAGAGATTCAAGAAATCGAAGAGCGGCAAGCTCTTTCACCATATGTCGAACTACTTTCACAAGAACATGAAGAAGCGCTCAAAGGCGAAGCGGCAGGCCCGCCAAGACAAGCAACTTACTGGTGGGCAGGCCAAAGCAATCAAACGAATGATCGGAAGCTAGACGAGGAACCAGAAGGAGAAGAAGATGCCAAGAGCACGCGGAGGCAACAAGCGCAAGGAGAGTCGCAAGAAGATCATGGCGCTTGCCAAGGGCTTCAAGGGGAAGCGGGGCACTTCGCACCGGATCGCGAAACAGGCGGTGATGAAGGCGCTCCGAAATAGCTACATTGGTCGGCGGCGACGGAAGCGCGATTTCCGGCGGTTGTGGATCACGCGAATTGGTGCCGCGGCAAAGCAGAATGAACTCTCCTACTCGGCATTCATCGGGGGCCTTGAGCGTCGAGGTGTGCGACTGAATCGCAAGATCCTGGCCGACATGGCAGTACGTGATACGGAAACGTTCGCTGTCCTTGCCGGGATGGCCAAGGAAGAGGCTGTGAAACAGTAGGATGAATTTTGAGGACATTATTCTCCACTTGCATGACTTCTGGAGAAGTCGAGACTGCTTGATTCTTCACCCCTACGATGTAGAGAAGGGGGCCGGGACGTTTAATCCGGCCACTTTTTTTGGGGCGCTAGGACCGAGGCCGTGGAAAGTCGGCTATGTGGAGCCGAGTCGGCGACCGACCGATGGGCGGTACGGGGAGAACCCGATTCGGTTTCGGTTGCATCATCAGTATCAAGTGATACTAAAACCGGTGCCGGACGACATCCAGGACATCTACTTGACGAGTTTAGAGGAAATAGGATTAAAACTGGCCGACCACGATGTGAAATTTGCCGAAGACGATTGGGAGTCACCGACACTGGCAGCTTGGGGAGTGGGATGGCAGGTCTGGCTCGATGAGATGGAGATCACCCAGTTCACATATTTCCAACAGATGGGCGGGATCGACCTTGATCCAGTGTCGGTTGAATTGACTTATGGATTGGAGCGAATCGCGCTTATCTTGCAGGGGAAAGAGAGTGCCTTTGAGTTAGCCTGGAACGATGAAATCAGCTATGGAACTCTGTGGTGGGAAAAGGAGCGGCAGTTCTCCATCTACAACTTCGAGGCAGCAAGTGTCGAGCGGGTCCAGGAGATGTTTCGTCTCTGTGCGCAAGAGAGTCGGGCCAACCTCGAAGCTGGCTTGTTCTTCCCCGCCTACGATTACACCCTTAGGTGCTCGCACCTGTTCAACGTGCTTGATGCTCGTGGAGCCATCAGTGTGACCGAAAGGGAGCGTTTCATCGCCCGAATTCGCGAACTGGCCAGAGAGTGCGCTAACGAGTACATGGCCCTAGGGGAATCTCGTGTCTGATCTGCTTTTTGAAATCGGGACAGAGGAGATGCCCGCATTGGAAGTCCCCCGCTTGGCCGAGGAATTGAAAGCGGAGGCGCAGCAGGCGTTTTCCGCTGCCCATCTTCCCTACGCGCAGCTCAAAGTCGCCTACACCCCACGACGCCTGGTGCTACTGGTGTCGAAACTCGCCCCGGAGCAAGCCGACCAGATCAAGGAAATCAAGGGGCCTCCAGCAGCAGTTGCTTTCGACCAACACGGTAAGCCGACCCAAACAGGGATTGCGTTTGCGCAGAGCCATGGATTTGCTGGTGAAGATCTAGAGAAGCGTGAGGTTGGGAACAAGGTCTACGCCTATGCTCGACAGACCGTTCCGGGACGTCCTACCGTGGAGATCCTTCCGGTGATTCTACCCACTTTGGTTGAGGGACTTCATCCCACCAAACGCATGAGGTGGGATGCCTCTGCCCTAACGTTCATTCGCCCAATCCGGTGGCTCGTCTGCCTGTACGAGAAAACGGTGATTCCGGTATCCTTGGGCTCGCTTGTTGCTTCTTGCACAACAAGGGGGCATCGTTTCATCGCGCAACAGAAGATCTCCCTCAAAAGTGCAGCAGACTACGAGGCGGCACTGAACGAGGCTCTGGTGATCGTCGACCCGGAGAAAAGAGAAAAGGCAGTAATCGATGGGCTCAAAGAGGCAGCGGAAAAGCTTGGGGGAGACTATCTGCTTGATGATGAGCTTCTCCTGCGGATCGTGAACGGAGCAGAGCATCCTACAGCGGTTCTTGGGTCGATCCCGGCTGAGTTCCTGGATCTCCCGATAGAGGTGCTCCACGCGACTCTACGCGAGGAGGGCAAGTTCGTGCCGTTGCGCATCCCCGGCAAAACATGTTCGCACTTCGTGGGATTTCGCGATGGTCTGCCTGACGACAAAGGAATCGTCCGCTCCGGCTTCGAGCGGGTGGTACGGGCGCGGCTGCGCGATTCACGTTTCTTCTTCGACAAGGATCGTCAACGACCGTTGTCCGAGCGTGTTCGCGAACTGCGCGATGTGATCTACGATGTGAGACTCGGATCGATGTGGGAAAAAGTCGAGCGAGTCCGTGCGCTGGCCGGGGAGATGGTCGTTCGGAGTGGAAAAGGGGTTACTGCAGAGGTCGACCGAGCGGCCTTTCTCTGCAAGGCGGATCTCGTGACTGAAATGGTGAAGGCGTTCCCGAAATTGCAAGGAGTAATTGGGGAAATCTACGCTCGACTCGACGGTGAGCCAGATGCTGTCTTTGCAGCGATTCGTGAGCATCATCTTCCTGCCTTTGCCAATGACGAACTGCCGGATAGCGATGGAGGCGTTGTCATCGGTTTGGCCGATAAGCTTGATACGGTGGTGAGTGCGTTGTTGGTTGGAGAGGAGCCGAGTGGTTCACGCGATCCTTACGGGATCAAGCGGCAGGCAAACGGCCTTGTCCGCATCGCAATTGAAAGACAGGTTGATGTGGACTTCACAGCGCTCCTTGACGACCTTCAGGAAACCTACGCAATGATCGAAAAGAGGGTCGGGTGGACGGCTGTGAAGGATTTTCTCATCGATCGTACCGGCCAGCTCCTGAAACAACGTTATGCGATTCCTCTCGATGTGATAGCCTGTGTCTCAGCTACCGGCATGGGCAACTTCTATCGTGTGTTGCTGCGGGCCCAGGCACTCATCGATTGGAAGACAAACGGGGCATTTCAGGCACTCGTTGCGGCGTCCACGCGTGTTCGCAATATCACGGAATCCACTGCTGAAGAGGGATTCGATCCGGCTCTGTTCCAAGAGGAGGCCGAGCGTGTCCTGTGGCGCGAGTACCTGAAAGCAGAAGGACAGTTCACCCTCCTGGCCAAGGGAGGAAACTACAAAGGAGGTGTTGAGCATTTCGTTCCCTTGACGGGACCGATCAATCGCTACTTCGATGACGTGTTGGTGATGACGCAGGAGGGGAAACTGAGGCGAAATCGACTTGGTTTCCTGAGCGCTCTCGCCGGTCTGTTCCTCCGCGTCGGGGATTTCTCTGCACTGGTTGTGGACAACACCTAGTCCGAAGCGGTCTTTCTGTTGAGTGAATGTCATGATAGGGGATGGAAAGCCACCTGAAGCGCGCTTGCCTCGTAGTGACTGGGATAGAGCTTTTCGGTCATCATGGGGCAACGCACGATGAACAAGTTAAAGGAAACCGATTTCGGATCGATCTCGAGCTCGAAGGGGAGTTTGAAAGAGCTCTGGGCTCCGATCGCCTAGAAGATACCGTAGACTACAGTCAGATAGTGCAGACTGTCGGTGAGATCAATCGTGCCAAACGTTATATCCTCATCGAGTCCTTTGCCGATGCGATCGCCGACAACCTGCTCACAAGGTTCTCCAAAGTGAAGAAGATATCTGTTCGGGTAGCAAAGCTCAACCCGCCCGGCCTCGAGGAAAAGGTGTCATGTGCAGCGATCGATTTGACCAAAGAGAGAGCATAGAGAAGACAAGTGTGTTCCTGAGCATTGGTTCAAACGTAGGAGAAAGAAGAGCGAAAATCAAAGAAGGGATTGTCTCTCTCCAGGAAGGCGGGGTAGGCATTCTACGTCGTGCCTCTCTTTATCAGACCGAGCCGGTAGGTATTACTGATCAGCCATGGTTTCTGAACACTGTGGTGGCCGGAGATACTGCGCATACACCGCGGGGGCTGCTTGAGTTGTGTAAACAGATTGAACGGACAGCAGGAAGGAGGAGGACGGTGCGGTTCGGCCCGCGACTCCTCGACATTGACATCCTTTTGTACAAGGATCTTGTGCTACGGGAGAAGGAACTGGAAATCCCTCACCCCCGTATGCACGAGCGTCGTTTCGTGCTTGTCCCGCTTCTGGAGATTGCGCCTGCCATTCGAGATCCGAGGAATGGGAGGAGCTACGCTGAGATACTCGCAGGACTCGATGATGGAAAGAAGGTGACAAGATTAAAGGCACAAGGATTCTGATCTCGGTTGATACGCTGGATAAGCCGGAGAGCAAACGAACGCGGGTGGCGATCCTAGAGGGCGATCGCCTAATGGAGATCTACTATGGGCATCCATCTCAGGAGAAGATCGTAGGGAATATTTACAGAGGACGAGTACAGGATATTCTGCCTGGTATGGGCTCTGCATTTGTTGATATCGGCGAGAAAAGGAGCGTGTTTCTCTCCCAAAGGGAGCTCAACGAGAGTTTGTTGACCCAGCGTGGATTCAGGTCGAGGCACGGAACAGCTCCGATCAATAAGGTCCTTCGCCCGGGACAGAGCCTGATCCTGCAAATAAGGCGGGCTGAAATCGGGTCGAAGAACCCTCAGGCGACGATGAAGATCAGCCTCCCCGGGCGGTTTTGGATTCTCCTCCCGACTGAGGATCGTCTCGGGGTGTCGCGCCGCATAGAAAGCATTCGGGTACAGCGCCGTTTGCGCCGGATTGCTCGCGAACTCAAGAAAGACGGTGAGGGAATGATCGTTCGTACTGCTGCCCAGTGGGCCGACCGGGAAGATCTGGAGCGTGACTATCGCTTTCTTGCAGAGACGTGGGAGGGGATCGAGGCTGCAGCGCGTAGCGCTGCCACCCCCCAGCTTCTATATAAGGCGCTTGGACTCGTTCAGACAATTCTCCGTGACAGATTGCTCCCCGATGTACATGAAGTGATCGTCGATTCACCATTCTTTCAGGAAAAGATCATCTCGTTCCTCGAGTACATGCACATGGAGAGCTATCGAGATAGAATTTGCGTGCACCAAGGAAAGAGCACACTGTTCGAGCACTACCATGTGGAGGAGCAAATTCAAGAAACTCTCTCTCGCAGAGTTGATCTTGCCGGCGGAGGATTTCTGGTGATCGATGAAACAGAAGCCCTCACTGCCATAGATGTGAACACCGGTGGGGACATTCGACACCGCAGCCAACAGGCAGCGATCCTTAATACGAACCTAGAGGCGGTAACGGAGATAACGCGACAGCTACGCCTCCGGCAGATCAGCGGCATTATCATCATCGATCTTGTTGACATGGAGAGCCCGAGTGACATGCAACGAGTTGTGGAACGGCTCAACGTCGAACTAAAGAAAGACCGAGTGTCGGCCGACTTCATCGACGTCACGGGACTGGGGTTGGTGGAGATCACCCGTAAGCGGGAGGGAGAGAGTCTGGCCGGAATGCTGGAGAATGCGGAGTTTGATGCTTGATTTACTACTGGCGCGCCACTAGAATTTCAAAGATACGCTAGCAAGATGGCTAGTGCCTTGGGCGAATAGCTCAGTTGGGAGAGCGTTCGGGTCACATCCGAAAGGTCGCAGGTTCGAGCCCTGCTTCGCCCAGTTTCTGTTTCTTCGTCGCTACTTCTTCCGTAGCGTGTGTTGACTTAACTGCCCTCTTCACATAGGGTGATAGACGATTCGGCAATTGGAGATTCCATTTGCATGAAAGGGGGTGGTGCCTGTGGCACGGGAGGAAATTGAGATCGGGGTGATCAGTGATTTCTTCCGAAAGATTTGCGTGGCAGCGGTAAAGATTCATTCAGGTCAAACGCTCAAGGTTGGCGATAGAATTTGCATCAAGGGTCCACACACGTATATCGAGCAGACGGTTGAGTCTCTGGAGGTTAACCACCAGCCGGTCACAGAGGTTGGCGGCGGGAGCGAGGTTGGTCTTTTGGTAATAATCCCTGAAGCGGAGGGAGAAGAGTGGCCTGCCAACATTCCACGTGATGGCAATGCCGTTGTTAGAGTTCGGGAAGCATCGACTTAGCTACCCGCAGGTAATCCGGTTCTTTCCACAGGACTTGCTCTTGTAGAGAAGGACGTCGACACGTTCGATGAGGGAGTGGGCGTCATCGTTCTGTCGGCAAGCTGTGGCGCCGATGGATGTTGTGATTCGTACGACAGAGTGGTTGAACCGGACGTGTGTCTCGGCGATTTGTGTCCGAATCCTTTCAGCCAGGGCGGGGAGACCCAATTCGTCGGTGAACGGTGCAATCACCATGAATTCCTCACCTCCCCATCGGCCAGGGAAATCGGCCTCCCGAATGCACTTTCTCAGGGATTCAGCGACGAACTGCAAAACCCGGTCTCCAGCAGGGTGGCCGTGGCGGTCATTGACCCATTTGAAATCGTCTAAGTCGGCGAGAAGAACACTGAACGGAACCCCGTAGCGGTGAAATGTTGAGAATTGTTGACTTATGGCGAAGTCGATTGCACAACGGTTGGGAAGCTGGGTCAAGTGATCACGAAAAGCCAGTCGTTCCAATTGGCGCAGGTAAGAAAGCAGATTTGTATCAGCTACTGTTCCATCGGACAGAGCCGGAGCTGCTGGACTATCAGCAGAAGGTCTTGCAGACTGTATTATTGTTCGGTTCATCCTTGTCAGCATCCTGTATACCCAACCAGAGAATACGGGCGGGAAACCTGCAAAAAGAGACAATCGTGCGACCTCGGATGGACATTTGTCATTCTTGGTGACTGTGATATTGGCCGTTCGTTGTGGTCAAATCGAGGAGGTTCTTCCCCACGGGATCGATTT
>Ga0307380_10010420_pt1 | contig 11713 bp, 10 predicted proteins | sample UN3MG_FD_202239 | JGI IMG/M metagenome (GOLD analysis project Ga0307380, IMG submission 202239) | Soil microbial communities from Risofladan, Vaasa, Finland - UN-3 | ecosystem: Environmental > Terrestrial > Soil > Coastal area > Acid sulfate soil | place: Finland: Risofladan, Vaasa | collected... | reverse complement strand
TGTCAGTTAAGTAAAGGATACGTTTCGATTTCTTTGCTTTGCTGAAGATTTGGGGGATTTCGTCCAGAGCCAAGTCATTTTCAGCCTGCTGAATCAGCTCTTCAAGGTCCGAGAATTTGAATGGGTTGTCAGGAAGATCGAATTCCATGATGTTGCCGACAATTGCGGAGAGGCAAGCTTTCCTAAAACGTAGCTCCGGCGAAGCTTCCTTCGAGACGATACTCTGTGCTAGGGGCAGAACTTCTAGAGCTTTTTTATTGCTGAGCTGTTTCTTTTGTTTGTACGGGTCAGGGTTGCCGGTTATTTCTCTTATCAGCCGGTCCCGTTTTGTTCCTAAATAGGCGGGATTGGCTGCTGGCTGGAATTCTTCAGCCAAGAAACTTAGGATAGCTGACACCGTTTTGAATTGTAGAGACTTGTCGTCTGTGGCTTCTTGGATCTGCAGGTAGCCACGATTAAGAATGCATGAAATACATCTGAGCTCAACGTTCAACCGTTCAATCCCCTAGAATTCAAACATTGCCTGCTTGTCGACGTTAACTCGGTCATAGCTAACTGCGCTGATAAATGTTGCTAATCACACTTAAACTTCAAACCGCAACCAAATTACGGGCATTTTACCCACGATCACAACATATCTAAACCTGAACACAGTTTTCAAAATCAAACAGCTATAACGTTTCAGTTATGGCTTCTGCAAATTCCATCAGCACTTTGCGCGGGTCTTTTGCTTTCACTATACCGCTGGCAACCAAAACGCCCATGGTGCCCAAATTAAGAGCAGCAGCTACATCCTCGCCCTTGGTTATTCCCGCCCCGCAAAGCAGCACCGCATCAGGGTTTATACGTTTCACACGTTCAACCGTCTCCGTGACCACCTCAGGCTTAGCCTTACAAACAGAGATTCCAGTTCCTATCAGTTCAGGCGGCTCCAAAGAAACTATATCGGGTTTGAGGGCAGCCACTGCGGCGCTCACGGCAGCGTTGTTAGTGCAGACCACAGAAAAAAGACCGGATTCACGTGTTTTTGCGATTATGGCTTCAATGTCAGACAGTTTCAGTTGCCTTTCTGAGTGGTTGATTAATGTTCCAACGGCTCCAGCCTCCTTCACAGCTTCAAGAAGGACATGTCCCGTGGAACTGCCGGGCGCGATGGGATCAATATGCTGCGCAAAAACGGGAATTGAAACAGTTTTTGCGATGGATGCTATGTCAGTGAATTGGGGAGCCACGCCAACGTTAACCCCGGACTCTATGCTTACCTCGTCTGCAATTTTTGACAGTTTAACTGCTTTTTTTCCGGTGGCTTCAGAATATGTTTTGTAGTTCACGATAATGATGGGTACCTTGAGGTTTTTCATCAGTATTCGCCGCTTAATGCTACACTTAATGAACTTAAAGATTTAGCCTCAGAAAATTAATGTTCCTATCATACCATCCAGATTCCAACTCGAGATTAGAATGATCCAGCCTTAAGACAAACAAGCAGTCTGAATTGTAGAGCACAGGAAGCACAAAAATTAACTATCCTCGGTAAGGCGGTCGCTCTGTAGTCGTAACAGTGACTGAGGCGGTTACACCTGATCTCCAGAGGGTAAAAACGATAGATTGATCGGGTGACACTTCTACTTCCATGTATGCACTCCAGTCCTCTATGGTGAAGGTAGGATGACCATCGATAGCTAGCACAATGTCCATTGCTGTATAACCGGGAGAACCATCAGGAGCGGTAGTGCTCACAGCCGCTATTAACCCCGCTTCTTCTGCGGGATAGCCCGAAATTACATCCACAATTAGAAGCCCAGTCTGGTAAGGACCAACATTAAGGATATTCAGTGAACTCACAACCTCAGGAGTCAACGCCAATATAGAAACTCCCACAAGAGGATGCTTGTAATCCCCTTCATCTATAATGGAGGAAACCACCCGCTTCATGATGTTGACGGGAACTGCAAAGTTGAAACCCACGTCGGTGCCAGCATTCGTTATTCCAACAACGTTTCCATAAAGATCAAGTAATGGTCCACCTGAGCTGCCGGGGGCAATGGTCAAGTCCAGCTGTAGCACAGGCACGATTATGGGTTCAATGTCGAGGAGCCTGTTGACTTGACTTATGTAGCCCACGGAAAGGCTTTCTGTAAGCCCAAGAGGGTTACCTATGGCTACTACCTGTTGTCCGATGCTGCTGTGGTTACCAAAAGTCAATGGCGTTGCTCCGGCTGGAGCGGTTGGTACTGATAGGACGGCTATGTCGGAGTAAGCGTCGGAGCCTATCACCGTTGCCTGTGTTCTTGTTCTGTCGAAGAACTCGATTTCGATGTCGGTTTCGTTTGTAACTACATGGTAATTTGTGACTATAATGTTTGAAGTATTGAATAAGAATCCTGAAGCTTGTCCCGCAGGGGTTCTTATCAACACAACGGACTTGTATGTAGCTTCGTATACTTCTGCTGGTGTAAGGCTGAGCGTTTGGTTAACGATTACCTCTATGTTCGAAAGATTGGATATTAGTCCTTCAAGTGCGGTTCCGATTTCAGCCAAGCCTGTAGATGTGCTTTGATTGAGGGCGTTCATTTGATTGGCTAGATTCGATAGGTTTGAATTGGCTTCTCCAATGTTGGTTCTTACTTGGTCTAGGGCGCCTTGTAGTTCACTAATCTTTTCTTCCTGAACATGGAGCTGCTCAAGAGCAGACTGCAGTTTGGTAATCTGTTCTCCCTGAACGCTAAGCTGCTCTAGGGTGTTTTGCAGTTCATTGATCCGTTTTTCCTGTGCATTAAGAGCGCTTTGTAGTTCGTTAAGCTGTTCGTTCTGGATACTGAGCTGCTCGAGAGCAGAGTGTAGTTCGTCAATTTTTTCTTCTTGAGCATGAAGCTGCTCTTGAACACGAATGCTGTCAAGTATCAAATAGGCATTAAGAGCCGAGAAGATAATAGTGACAATGGCTATGATGGCTACTGTCTTTAAGGTTCTGTTAGACATAATACTCACTTCAATAATTCATGGGCTTTAAGATTTTTGGATTAGACCCAAACATGCACAAGTCATAAAAAAAGATGAAACCCTAAAGAAGTTACGCAAACCAAAAGGTTCTGTCTATAAATAAATGTGAGGACAGACTCCTGCATATTCAATTGTTAGTTCGGTCACAGTTGCTCTATTTTCGTGGCTATCTCCCGTAATGAATGAGTGACGGGATGCTCTGTTTTTTCAAAAGCGAACAAGTATTCTCCTCCTGACTGGAGCACATCGCAAGAACAGGGAACAAGGTTAATGATTGGTAACTGGTGAGTATCGAGTTTGAGGTGGGTTTTCCCTGATAAGATTGTTTCGGGAACTTTGTTAACTACGATTCCCGTCTTTTTTTCGTAGAGGTCGTGTATCATCCTTTGTGTTCCTTCCACATCCGACTTGTCTATAGAAGTTACCACCAAAACTACGTCCGCTGCAACAATTGTGTTGATGGATGAATACTGAAGCCCTGGACTAGAATCGCATATTACATAATCAAAGTTCATGTCTTTTAGAAAATGTTCTTTGAGTGAAAGCAGCCTGGCAAGAGCCTCCATCTCCCATTTCCTGTCCTTGGCTGACATCTCCCGAATAGCCGCTGTTGAGGGGTCTGCCAAACCAACAACCAACTGTCCCTTCTTTATATACGGGGGAGTGCAGTCTGTCAGAATGTTTTCTACCTTGCAGGCTTTGTTCAGGTAATCATTCACCCAGTATTTGCTATTGTTGTTGAATGTTGAACTAAGGCTCGGAGCTCGAAGATCCAAATCTAACAAACAGACTTTTTGCCCATATCAGCGAAAATCATCGCCAAATTCACGGATAGCAAAGTCTTGCCAGTTCCACCCTTATAGGAATGAAGCGTTACGAGCAACGAGCATAACTCCTCAAGGTTGTTAGGGGGGTCGGGATACTAAAGCAGTATCGAGTCTCCTAGTAACATCTTTTCTTCGTTGTTAATATATGAGATATGTGAATATCAGAATCAGACACACACATTCGCTTTGAAACAAAATCAGAAAACGTGATAAACCCCCGGTTGAACTGGAAAATTTGGTAAGAAAATAGGAAAATCTTTCTAACCTCGTTAACAAAGTTATTTTCTGATCTTGCGGCGGAGTAAAGATGAGGAGATTAACTGGAGGAAAGAGAAACGCCAAGGTTATCGGGCAGGTAAAGAAGCCCAAGCCCTCTCTGGAGGATAACCCATGGGTTCTGCAGCTTCTAGATGATCCAAACCTAGCCGCAGACCTGAACTACAGTGAAAACCAGTTAGTGACTAAGACTCGAGGAAATAGCTTATGTGTAGCATGTAAAGGCGGCAAGTTCCTGTGCGGCAAAACCAGATGCCCACTTGTTGTTAGATTCAGCTCTTACTTCAGATCAGCACCTCTTCTCCAGAGCACTGACTTGGATGGAGCATGTCCACCAGGAGTCTTTGTGGGTAGAATTGGCTATCCCTACGTTTATGCTGGACCTCTTGTTCCTCCCATCCACGAGGATACAAGTAGTTATGACTTGCCTGAATCGTGGTTTGGAAAGTCCATTGATGAAATTGTGGGTTTCCGCTCCTTGCTTGTAAGGGGGAAGCATAGGGTTCACGTGAAAAAGTTTGAGGAGTCGGGAAAAATCATGGATCAAACAATTGATTTAGCCTTGTCCATTAACCCTGTTGATGTTGAGTTGTCCCTCAAAAAGAAGCCCACCCAAGCCCTTGTTCTTGATGATCAAATTCAGCCCTTCGGACCCTCCGCCCTGCTCAATAAGATGAGTGTCTCAAATTCTCGGTGGGACCATCATATCCAGAAAGCTTACTTCGACGATGACCTGAAAGCCTCCGAGGCGGTTACTACTCTATTCCAGAAAGGAACATTGGTTACGAAGATTCAGCGTGCCTTCAGCGTTGGCGCCTTTGGAATGAAGGAACAGAGACGTTTGGTTCCCACTCGCTGGAGCATAACCGCTGTGGACAGCATTGTCTCAAAAGATATGATGGAAAAGATCAAAACATTTCCTGAAATCAACGAATACCGCATCTATGAGTCGCGTTATCTAGACAACAGATTCGAGATTTTGATGATGCCGATGTCTTGGAGCTACGAAGCTATGGAAGCTTGGTATCCGGGCACAGTTTGGAACCCAAGCAGCAGAAACGTAGTCCTGTTTTCGGACTGGGAAGGCTTTGGCGGTCGCACCACCTACGCCAGCATCGGAGGCTGCTATTATGCGGCTCGTTTAGCGGTTGGAGAGTTGCTTATGAAGGAACGAAGACAGGCATCGGTGATTGTTTTGAGAGAGGCACATCCCGGATACATAATGCCTGTTGGAGTTTGGCAGGTAAGAGAGAACGTGAGGAACGCCATGCGGCAGAAACCGCATAAATATAACACGATGGATGAAGCTTTAATCCGCATTGCTACCCAGTTTCAGATTCCGCTGAGACATTGGGTAGAGAAAAGTAGCCTGTTACGGAATGCTCTATTTCAGAAGAGAATCACAGATTACTTCGGGAAATAAGGGGATTACATCGGTTTTTTGAATAGCTTCTCATTGTCAATTTCGCATACGTACTGGAATCCTTGATCGATTAGTTTCTTTGCTTTTTTAACTGTTGATGCTGTCTCGCAGATGAAGTTCTCAGGTTTTAGGTTGCCATAAGATTTCCTCGTAAAGTTCCACGTATCTTGGAGTAGTCATTATTGATCTGTGACCTAACACTTTTTTGACGTATATTGTAACGAATTGTTTTTACACATTAATAATACTGTGCAACCGCAAAGTCTCAGACTGATCAATACGTGGTGTCTCTAACGCAATCAAAGCAGCATTCAATTTTTCAAGGATTTCCTTGATGCTAGACAAATCATCAGAAGTAGTCGTCTGTTGAATTTGCTGGACGACTACTTCTAACCCCGTATCTGAGGATGAATTTTATTAAAACAAGGATCGAAACTAACTGTCTGGAATTAACCTCCAACAATGTCCTTTCTTAGTTATGACGACCTCTCCGATCTCCTGTTCCGTCAGTATATTTATTCGATGAATCCTACGAGAGACATCTCCATAAATCGAACAAAACATAGATTATTTCAAAAATTAGGTGCGAAGTTTCGTGTTCTTTTGGGAGTGCGATATTCTAGAAGTTTTTACTATCTATTGGGTAAGTATTGGCGTTATTGAAATACCCATTTAAATGCTTGCACTTCAAATTCCATCGTTAATAGTCAATTGGTTCTGGCGGTGTATAATACGAGAAATATGAATGAAGTCAAAGTTGTTGCCAAAATCCTGCGAGTGGCAGCCAAAGGCTCTAAAGAAGCAGAGATTATGGATCGATGTAAACTGGATTCGATGTCAATAGAAAACTATCTGTCAGCCTTAGAAGAATTAAGTTTGCTCACTGTAGAAGATGACAACGAAATGTGTTGTCGAACAACCGAAAAGGGATTAGAATTCCTCAACACTTATCATCGGCTCAGATGGCTTCTGTTTGGCAAGGACAACGATTTCCTGTTGATGCGTCTTCTGGAACAGATGAAACGGAAGGAAGACTCCTCACCCTTTTATGTGCGCTAAAAACTAGCCTCATATTCTTTTTGCATTCAACCAAACGCTGTAAAGCCGACGATTTCGAGGACCAGAGATGTCTTCTATCAGCTGTGACATATTACCATTTTTGAAACAAGCGTTAAAGTTGCTTGAAGACCATTTTGAAGTTGTCTAGGTGATACTTTCATGACAGAGGAGAAAAGAGAGTTTGATGTTGTAGCCGACATCCTGCGGGTAGCTGCTATAGGCTCCAAAGAATCTGAACTTATAATCGGATGCGACCTAGACAGAGACAGCCTCGAAAAATACATGCCAGTCATAATCATTCTGAAGCTCATAAGCGTGAAGAAAGAAAGCGAGAATTTTTATCAAACCACAAGCAAAGGGCTGGAGTTTCTACGTTTCTATCACGGTTTGCGATGGCTCCTATGGGGCAAAGACCTTGACTATGTTTTAGTGAACATCATGAATAATCTGAAAAAAGAAACAAAGCCATACTACGTCAGGTAACAGAAAAAAGCTATTTCTTCTCAAAAAAGTCCGCAAGCTTTCGGGTCTCTGACCTTCGCAAAACATCAGCACATTTCTTAGGGTCCAAGGCTTTAAATTCCAGCCTTAAACGGGTCAAGAGCACCTGAACGCCTTTAGCTAAACGAGGAGCAACAAGCACGCCCCTGATTTCTCTATGCGCCATCGTCTTGATGAATTCAACATACTTCGCCAACTGTAAAGCCGCATCCCTTCCAGCCGTCCTCCTCTTAAGCTCCACTACCACAAGCCTTCCGTCTCTGTCAACACCATAAACATCCACAAACCCAGGTTCAACCTTCTTCTCGTACGATACAGGCTCGAAACCCTCTTCCAAAAGGGATGGATCCAACAGAATCGCCCTCTGCATGTCCGACTCGCTGGCGTGGAGAGAAAAATCTCCTCTATCAATCAAGCTCATGACCGAAACGAGGTAAACCCGATCAAAAGATATTTTGACAGACTCGGAGGGTTTCCTGCGTATAGCCCGAACCCGCAGAACTTCTCCGGCTGCACGGGTTTGAAATAGGCATCCGGCGGGCTGCCAGTTGACAGGCTCGTATCCAAAGGGGCGGTGAACCAGAACTGAGCCATCCTCCTTGATCATGATAATGCGTTCTCCGGGTTCCAGTTTTGAGCTTGCCCGTCCCTTGTAGTCTACCCAGCAGTTGCCTACCAGAATGACAGCTTTTCGCTCCGCAACAGCAGCTTTGATGAATTCCGCTGCCTTTTCAACTGTTGGGTTTTCTAGGGTAACCACGGGTTTTCGATTGGACATGCTGAACGCCGACAATCTTTAGAAGAGCGAAGATAGATAAAAGTTCTGAGAAACATGCGGGAATGGAAAGAAAAACGTGGAACATTGCGGCACTACGACAAGCAAGCAGCAATCTATGATACGCAATATTTGGGGGAACAAAACGCCAAAATCGAAGACATCCTAAACAGCATGAGACTCGGCTCAAACGAGACTGTCCTAGACCTAGGATGCGGAACCGGATTTCTTTTCCAGCACATCAACAAAAGAGTGGGGCTTCTTGTGGGCATAGACCTGTCCCAGAAGGCTCTTCGAGAAGCAAAAAAACGAACCAAAAACCTGTCCAACATAGTTCTCGTCCGCGCAGACGCGGACAACACGCCCTTCCCAGACCACATCTTCGATAAAGTCTTCGCCATAACAGTCCTGCAAAACATGCCAGAACCCATTAAAACAATCACAGAGATGAAGCGAATAGGCAAACCCAAAGCCGCATTCGCCGTAACTGGACTGAAAAAGAAGTTCACGCAAGAAAGTTTCGTTGACCTCCTCGAGAGGACACAGCTGAAAGTTGTCACGTTAAATACGAATCAGCGACTGAAGGGGCATGTTGCAGTATGCACAAACCTTTGAGCGGGAACTGTATGCTTTATCTAAAAGCTTCCCGCATATTTTGTAGATGAAACCTGATGAGCACAGAAGCCTACCGCGAGATTATTCAGCGCTTACTGGAGATTCCCAGCCCCACAAAGAAGGATGTTGACTATGTTAAGGTGAAGGCTGCAGGAAAACACGGCCTAAACAAGGTTCCCTCCAACTCAGAAATAATACGTCACCTCAAACCTGAAGAAAGCGACAAACTGCTTCCTATTCTCCGAAGAAAGAATGTCCGCACCATCTCCGGCGTAACCGTAGTTGCGGTGATGACGAAGCCTTCGCCTTGCCCCCAAGAAGAGACCTGCGCCTACTGTCCCGGAGGACCAGCCAACGGTGTGCCCCAAAGCTACACGGGTCACGAGCCCGCTGCCATGAGAGGAGCCCAAAACAGTTACAACCCATACGCTCAGGTTAGAACACGCATCGAGCAGCTGGAGGCTATAGGACACAAGGTTGACAAGGTGGAACTCATCATTATGGGCGGAACATTCCCCAGCACGCCCACAGACTATCAAGAAGATTTTGTTAGACAATGCTTGGATGCCATCACAGAAACAAAGTCCAGTTCTTTGGATGAAGCGAAAAAGCTGGCGGAGACAAGCCGAATTCATAACGTCGGAATCACCGTTGAAACTAGACCTGACTGGGCAAAAGCAGAGCAAGTTGACCAGATGCTTTCTATGGGCGTGACAAGAGTGGAGGTGGGAGTCCAGAACATTTACGACGACATCTACAAGCGGGTTAACAGAGGGCACCGCGTTCAGGATGTCATAGAAGCCACTCGCATAATGAAGGATGCGGGCTTGAAGGTGCTTTATCATCTTATGCCCGGTTTGCCGGGCTCAAGCTTCGAACGTGACCTAGAGGGCTTCAGGGAAATATTTACTAACTCTCATTTCAAGCCGGACATGATCAAGCTTTATCCCTGTTTGGTAATTAAGGGAACAAAAGTTTACGATTGGTGGAAAAAGGGAGACTACCGTCCATACACTACAGAGGAGGCAGCTCAGCTAATCGCGGAACTGAAGAAGTTTGTTCCTCCTTGGATTAGGATTATGAGGGTTCAGAGGGACATACCAGCCAACTTGATTGAGGCGGGGGTGAAACTGAGCAACCTTAGACAAATCGCATTGCAGAAACTTGGAGAAGAAGGTGGCAGATGCCGCTGTATACGATGCAGGGAAGTTGGGCACAGATGGCTAAGGGATAAGATAAAACCTGACCCAGACAAGATTGAAATACAGACAATAAGGGAAGAGGCTTCGGGCGGACTGGAACTGTTCATTTCCGCTGAGGACCCAGTTAACGATGTTTTACTCGGCTACGTAAGATTGCGCATTCCCTCAGAGAAGACAATTAGACATGAAATAGTTCCTGAAAAGACAGCGATAGTTCGCGAACTCAGAGTTTACGGTCCCTTGGTTCCAGTCGGGAAACATTTAGCGGGGGCGTGGCAGCACAGAGGCTATGGAGGCGTTCTTTTGTCTGAGGCTGAACGAGCCGCCATGGAAGACTATGATCGAATAAAGATTGTTGTAACAAGTGCCCTAGGAACAAAACAGTACTACAAGCAGTTCGGCTACGATTATGATGGACCATACGTCTCTAAACGTCTAAACTGAATCCTTTAATAAACTGGTCGAAGTAATTGAAAGATGTCGTCAGCGAGTGTAGCTGAGGGGATAAGGAACAGGAGAAGACGGGTTTGAGTGAGGATTTTCGTGGGTACAGAGGACAGGCATTAAAGTTTTTGAAGAGTGTAGGAGCCGAAATCGGCGATGTTATCCGCGTAACCAAAGACGGGGAAAGCTGGGAGGGCATCCTTATTCCCCGCTCAGAGAGTGGAGACGAGCATCATATTATACTTAAGATGAAGAGCGGCTACAATGTTGGAGTCCGCATCGACTCCACAGCACAGGTAGAGAAGGTTGGTGAGGGAGTTAAACCAACATTTACGCCTCCGCCCCTTCCAGAGCAGAATAAAAGTTTGCCTAGGGTAGCTATCGTGAGCACGGGGGGCACAATCGCCAGCCGCGTTGATTACAGAACAGGAGGTGTACGTGCAGCACTTTCTGCCAGCGAACTCTACAGTGTGGTTCCTGAACTCTCAGAGATAGCCGTTGTGGAACCTGAGATTCTGTTCAGCATTTTCAGCGAAAACATCACTGCCAAACATTGGATTGCAACTGCGGAAGCCGTTGCTAGGCACATCGAAAATGGGGTAGCAGGGGTTATTGTTGCTCATGGAACTGATACCTTGGGGTATAGTGCTGCGGCTTTGAGTTTTGCGCTTCAAGATTTGCCTGTGCCTGTGGTGATGGTTGCTTCTCAGAGGTCGGCGGATCGTCCCAGTTCAGATGCTGCAACTAACTTGGTTGGCGCTGTTAAAGCGGCTGTTGATGCTCCTTTTGCAGAGGTTGTAATAGCAATGCATGAGACGGTTTCGGACACGTCAATCGTTTTTCACCGTGGAACAAAAGCGAGAAAGTGTCACACGAGCCGCAGAGACACCTTCAAGTCCATAAATGCTTTGCCTCTTGCTAGACTGGAAGATGATAAGATTATAATGTTGACGAAAAGTTACAGGAAACGGGACCCTTCGCGAAAGCTGAAGCTGAATCCAAACTTTGACGATAAGGTGGCTCTCGTTAAGGCTTATCCAGACCTGAATCCAGAGGTGATTGAGTGGTATGTTGAGAGGGGCATCAGGGGAATCATACTTGAGGGAACTGGGCTGGGACATGTTGGAGATTACCTTTTTTCGGCAATCCGAAGAGCCATCGAAAAGGGCGTGGTTGTATGCATGACTTCTCAGTGCATCTGGGGAAGATTAAACATGAACGTTTACGATCAGGGCAGAGACCTACTAGCCATGGGCGTTATTTCTCTTGATGACATGCTTCCTGAAACAGCTTTCGTGAAGCTCAGGTGGGTTCTTGGTCAAACAACCAAAATTGAGGAGGTTAAGAGGCTTCTCGAGGAGAACATAGCCAACGAGTATTCAGCTAGGGCACTATATGACGGAATAGGATGCTGAGGAAGAAGGGCATGAGCAGCAAATATTCGAAGGTCGGTTTAAAGGCGGGACTTGAGATTCATCAGCAGTTAGACACTAAGGAGAAGCTTTTCTGTTCATGTGAGCCCAAACTGTTCAAGGAAGAGCCCGAGTTCACGTTTCTCAGGAGATTGAGACCAGCCCAGAGCGAGTTG
>Ga0307380_10010419_pt1 | contig 11713 bp, 15 predicted proteins | sample UN3MG_FD_202239 | JGI IMG/M metagenome (GOLD analysis project Ga0307380, IMG submission 202239) | Soil microbial communities from Risofladan, Vaasa, Finland - UN-3 | ecosystem: Environmental > Terrestrial > Soil > Coastal area > Acid sulfate soil | place: Finland: Risofladan, Vaasa | collected... | reverse complement strand
CTTCAAGATCTTTTAGGACAACAAGGTTTGCCTATGCAGTATTTAGGGCATTTAGATGAAGATGAATTAAGTCCAGAAGATAAATTAATTTATAATGGATTATCAGATTTTATAACAGGAATAGAAAATATAAATAGAGAATATAGATATTTAGGAATAGAAGCTTCTGATATACAACCTGATAATATAGGGTATGATGCTCAAGGAAACTTAAAAGCTTTTGATATGGATGATAAGGGAGGTATGTGGTAATTATGAATTGGTACAAAAAAGAATAATTAAAAAATATTTTTTAACATTTCTTTTTTTATATAATTTATTCTTTTTTCTGCAATTTTATAATAATTTTTTTCTAGTTCTATTCCTGTGAATTTAAAATTTTCTTGAATTGCTGCAATTCCTGTAGATCCAGATCCCATAAATGGGTCTATGATAGTTCCATTTTTTGGAGTAATTAATTTACATAAATACGTAAGTAATTTAATTGGTTTAACTGTAGGATGATTATTAATTAATTCTTCACATCCTAAATTTTTTTCTTTCTTACTTGTATTTGGACAATAAAAGAAGCGAGAAGCACCTCCTGTATCAGAATAACCATGAGTTATATTTGCTTTATAATTTCCTTGTTTCCCGTAGCAATTCCCTCCTATTTTACTTCCCCATTCTTTATTGTTTCTTGGTTTATCAGTTGATTTACTAATTCCGCTTTGATTATCTAAAATCTTTCCAGATTCTTTATTAAACATAATATTAGTAGGGAATCTACCTTGTTCTTTTATCCTACAATCATCTATATTTAGTCCTCCAGTGCCATGTTTTTTTATATTTTTAATTATAGATGTTTCTGATAATGGTTTTCGTGCTAATATAATTGGTTCATAACCTGGTTTTAATCCTGTCCATTGTCCTTTAAATTCTTTGTCTTTTAACTTTTTTTCTACATTTAATGCTGTTACCATTCCATTTCCATATACCCACATTAGACAATCTCTAATTTCGAATCCAGCATCTTCTATTGCTACTGTCATCCTATGATAGGTTCTGGTTCCTCCGAATGCTAAAAGATGAGATCCTGGTTTTAAAACTCTTAATATTTCTTTCCATAAATTAGGATTAAATGCTATTTTTGTTGAATCCCATTCTTTCATAAAATTTATTTCATATGGAGGATCTGTTAAACAGCTATCTATACTATTTTCTTTTAGAGTAGGAAGTATTTCTATGTTATTACCATTTATTAGATTTATTTTTTTCATATATAATATAATTCGTCATTTTTGTCGAAAATAATAAAAAGGAATATGAAAATAAAGTTATAATATATAATAAAGATATATAATTTTTTGGAAAAGATATGAATATATTAAATAAAATACTAAATAAAATAAGAAAAAGAGCATATTCTAAAAATCCTTTTAATTTAAGAAGAATTAAGAAAATAGGAGAATTAACTCCAGATGAATGGTATGCTCAAAATCAAGAATTAATACCACAAGAAATTACTGATGTTAATCAAGAAATAGGAACTATAGAACAACCGTCTCCAATAGAACAACAGCCTGTAGATAATTCTCAAGTAGATGAGAGAATACAAAACAGTATTCATAATTATGTAATTAATTCAGTAAGAGGAGTTGGAGGATGGAATATAGATGATCTTCAACCTTCTCCTGATATATATGAGGCTCTTTTATCTGATGAAAGTGGAATAGTTGATTTAACATTAAAGAATGAAGTAAAAGAAATGACAGGGATAAATGATCCTACTTTGTTAGAAAAATTTAAAAATGTGATGATGAGAAAAACAAAAGAATTTTTAGGAGAAAAAGAGAAAATAGAAACAGATATTTCTACAGAAGAAATACAAAATTTAGAAAAAGAGAATGTAGGAAATTTACAAAATATTGATACTTCTCTTGCTGATCTTTTTTCAAAGAGTCCTCAATATATAAAACTACAAAGGAATCTTGCTACGAAACATTATAGAGGAGATCCTAATAAAGCAGCAGATCATGCTAAAACTCTTATTGACCGTAACTTAAGCTCTCCTACTGGGAATAATAAAGATCAAAGAATGGCATTTTTTACTCGTTATCCAGAAGAAATGCCAGATGAAGCATTTAATTTAATAATGCCTCTATTAGCTCAATCAGGATATACTGATATTAATTCTAAAGAAGATTTAAAAAGTTATGATTTAGGAATGGCAGGATCGGCAAAAGCAAAAGGTTTATCTAATATTATTAATCAAGGAGCAGGACAGATATTAGTAAATAGATTATCTGAATTAATTAATAGCGGAGATAGAAAGATTTATGATTGGGTATCCAGATCAAGTGGATTTTCTGTTGAAAAACCCTCTTTATCTACTCAAGTTGGAGAAGGAGAAGAAGAAACTACAATGGAAGATTTAGGAGTGGGGAAAAGCACTAGAAGTATTTCTGGAGATGAGAGTAAGGCTTATCTTGAGGCTAGAAAAGATCATATTAACTCTATGACAGAAATTTTTGTTAGTTCTTATTTAGAAGAATCTATTCAGGATTCTCAAGAGTTATCTAAGGCTGTCCATAAAAAAATGATTTCAAATGCCAAACAAAAGAAAGAGGAAAAAGGGATAACAGAAACTACAAAAACTGAAAACATTGCTGATAAAATGTTGGTTTATTTAAATACAGCTATAAAACAAATAAAACCATTTTTTAAAAAAGAAATTGATAAAGGTAAGATTGTTAGACCTAAAATTAGAAATATAGAAGGAAATGATTATACTACTTTTTTAATTGGCAATCATAAAATAAATATACCAAAAAAAGCTATTGCTAGTTTCTTTTTTAATATAGAAAAAGATACAGGAAAAAAACCTTATGAGCATTTTATTAATGGAGAATTACCAACAGATGCAAAGGAAATGATTAAAGATTATGCAACTACTACTGCTGCTAATTGGGTCCCTGATTGGAATAATTGGATTAATCCAGATACTTTAACAAAAAATTTAAATAATATTGGTAGAATTAAGTTTTATATTAAATATGCTGATAAAAATCCTGAAATTCTTATTCCAGGGGAATATGAATATAATTCTTTGTCAGAAATTGAACAAAATAAAAAGATATATCAATCTTTAAAAGAAGAAGATAAGACCACATTAAAAAATAACTTTATAGATGATAATGTTATTTTAGGATTTATAGGAAGAACAAGAAGGCAACATATGTATGGTAAAAATAGCATACAGAGTGATTGGTCAGGGATAGGAAAGAAAAAAGGATATACAAAAGGAAAAGGAATAGCTCATTCTAAATTACAAGCTATAACAGAAGTTAAAGAGATGATAAAAAATATGAAAGAATTAAAAGATAGCGGAGTATATACAGATAATGTTTTTAGATCATTTTTTGGTATTATGGGTCCTCATGCAGATATAATATCAGGAAGAGGAAAAGAAGGAAATGGAATAGGGTTTGATAGTAAAAGTATTTCTGAAAATTATCATTATTTGATAGGTACAAAAAAAGAAGAAATGGATAAGGATTTTAAATTAAGAAATGAAGTAAGAGAACATAATAAGAAAAAAAAGTTAGAAGAAATAGAACAAAATGAAAATTTAAGTGATACGGATCGAGCTCAAAAAAAACAAGATTTAAAATATAAATGGAGAAGAATAGAAAAGAGTTTAGAGGCTTATAAAGGGAATACAGGAAGAGAAGCAGATTTAAAAAAATTAAAGGAACAGAAAATTTTATTAGAAAAAACAGAGATTAATAGAGTTAATAGAAATGCAAAGAAGAAAAATGGAGTAGATGAGAATGGGAAACCTATACTAGATGAAGAAGATAAGAAAGAGATTTTTAATATACAAAACAAAGTAACAGATATAAATAGTAAAATAGAAAAATTAGAAAGAAAAATAAATAGACATAAAGATAGATTTTCATTAGATAGGTTTGCTAGTTATTCTCAATTTAAGATAGTTTATTCAATGTTCTTACAAGATTCTGACAGAATAGAAAAATTAGCTAATATGATGAATAAATATAATAACATAAAAATGGCAGCAAATGCCAAAACTATAGAACATATGATTAATGATATTATCTGTAAATATGAGAATATTCTTAATATATAATTCTATCATTTCTTAAATATTTGTAATCTTCCGATATATTTAATTATATAGGAGAATTATATGAATATTACTATTGTTTGTCAATATTGTAGAAATCACGATAAAGAACCTAATATTGAAATCAATTTCAAGGATGGAATGATTTATTATATGTGCCCAATATGTAAAAAAGAGAATAAAATACAACTAAAAGCAGAAAATGTGCCACTTCCTAGAATAAGAAGGATGTAAAATGTACTTCGTAATTAATAAAACTCAAAATCAAATAGCTTTTCAAGATATTTCTCTAAGTCTTGGACCTCATCAGGCCATAGACTTAGAGAAGATTATGAAAAAAGAGAAATATGAGAACTCTAGACATTTAAGACTTGCTCAAGGAAATGGAGATATAGAAATAAGAATAAGTAAAAAAGAAAGTAAAAAAGAAAAAGTAATAATTACTCCAAAAAAAGATACTACTAAAGATGATATAGAGAAAATGAAGAATGAAATAATAAGTGAATTAAGAAATATAAATAAAGAACCAGTAAATAATGATTCTTTATCAAAAAAAGATCTAGTAGAAATAATGACAGAAGTAATGAAGAATATGCCAAGAGAAACAACTACTACTATAATTAGAGAAGGTACAGGTAAAGAAGAATTTGATGATGAGAAAGTAGAAATAGATGAGAAATTATTAAGTGAGATAAATAAAAGAGCAGTAAATAAAATGGTAGAAAATGTAAAAAGTGAAGAAATAAAGTATAAAAAAGAAAAACAACAGAATGATTTAGATCAGAATATAGAGGAGTTAGAGGGGTTGTTAGGTTAATGGCTACTTTATATAATTATATTCCTAGCTATCCTATGTTCTTAAATGTATATGGTAAAAATATTAAGATTGATGGAATATCTGAATTTAAAGTACATGTCGATAATTGTATTGCTAATTACTCTGTTTGGGTGAATACAACAGAAATTGAACCATTATTACCAGAAGGTAAGAAAAATACAATTATCTGTTCTCCTACAGAGATAAATGAAAAAGGTACTTTGAAATTTAATGATATAGAAATAGAATGCGAGATTAGTAAAATATCTTATATTCCAAGAAGACATGGATATATAGTAGAAATTAAAGGTAATATAAATTCTAAAGATCTAAATAGAGTTAAATATATTAGTCCGGAAGAAAAAAATAATAATAAGAAAATTAATAGATTTGAAATAATGGATATATGAAAATGAGCGAATGTATACAAAAATATGATAATAGAGGTAATCGTATTTATAGAAGATGGGGGGATGGGTTTGAGTGTTGGTATAAATATGATTATAATGATAATTTAATTTATTCTACATCTACTAATGGTATTGAGGAATGGTTTAAATATGAAAATAAAGAAAGAATATTAATTACTAAACAAGAATTCAAACGAATTGAAAGAACAAAATTATATTTAAATAATAAGAAAATTAATAGATTCGAAATAATGGATATATAATGGCTGATAAATTACTATATGGGGAATATATAAAAGAATATGATGAAAAAAATAATTTAATATACTATCAAGATTATTCTGGTTTTATAAAAAAGATGGAATATGATAATAAAAATAATATAGTTCATGAGAAACATGAGGTTATTAATGATGGTTACGAATTTTGGAAAAAATATGATGAGAATAATAATATGATATATTTTAAGACTACTTATAATGTTGAACAATGGTTTAAATATGATAAATTTAATAGTCGTACTAATATAACAAAACAAGAATTCAAACAAATTGAAAGAACAAAACTATATTTAAATAATAAGAAAATTAATAGATTCGAATTGATGGATATATGAATAAAGAAAAATATGATAATAGAGGTAATTTAATTTATTATAAAAATTCTGATGGCTTTGAAGAATGGATAGAATATGATAAAAATAATAATTTAATTTATTCTAAAGATAATAATAATACTGAATGGTGGGAAAAATATGATGATGATAATAATAAAGTATATGCGAAATGTTCTAATGGTACTGAATATTGGGGAGAATATAATAAAAATAATAAATTAGTATATCAGAAAAATACTGATGGTTTTGAAGAATGGTATATATATAAAAATAATGAGAGAATAGGTATAACAAAACAAAGATTTAAACAAATTGAAAGAACAAAACTATATTTAAATAATAAGAAAATTAATAGATTTGAAATAATGGATATATAAAAAATGAATGAAAAATTTGATAAAAGAGGAAATTGTATTTATGAAGTTTTAAATGGTATCGAATGTTGGAGAGAATTTGATAAAAGAGGAAATAAAATTCATTCTAAATGCAGCGATGGATATGAGGAATGGAATAAATACGATAATAATGATAATAGAATTCATTTTATAGATTCTTCTAATCGTGAGTATCTAAAGAAGGCTAATATTAGTAGATATCGGAAATATGAATCTTGGACAGAGTATGATAAAAATAATAATCCCATTCATTTTAAAAATTCCAATAACGATGAAGAATGGTATAGGTTCGAAAATGGAGAGGAAACAAAAATAACAAAAAAAGAATTTGATAAAATAAAACAAGAAAAAGAAGAAGAAATAGAATGGAAAAGAAAAGTATCAAAAAGAAGTTATAGATTCGAAATAATGGATATATAAAAAATAAGAAATAATAAATTAAGAATAGGAGTAAAAATGAACAGAAGAAGTTTTATGAAAAATGCGTTTGTAGGTGGAATTATTGGTACTATAGGTACTAAAAGCATTGGAGAAACTATTGTAGAAAAAAAGGAGAATATAAAAAAGAAAGAAAGGACTAATATAATAGATTATTTAGATAATGGAGGACGTTTGTGTTTAGGAATGTATATTGCTGAATGTTCAAAAAGAAGTTCATTTTTCCCTTCTCGATGTTATCGAATTATTGGAACGGGAGCTTATCAAATTAGTTTAAATAATATCGCATTGTTAGGAACGAATGGAATTAAATCTAAAATGAAAAGTGCTAGTAATATTTCTAAAAAAGAAATATGTTCATTAATAAATAAATATTTAAAAAGTATTTCTCATGAACAAATTAAGAAAGTTGATTATAAAGGATGGGCAATAATGGAGCCAGAAGATGTTACTGAAATGATGATAAATTATGAGAAAATACTAAAAACAATATATAGTTAAGAATAGGAGAAAAATAATGAGTAGTAAAATAGTGGCTATCGACCCAGGTACGATGTTTTTCCAGATGGCAGAAAAAAATGAAAAAGGAGAAATAGAAATAAAATCTATGAGAAATTCTTTTGTAGAATTAGAGAATTATGATGTAGACGATATAGAAGAAACTTTAAAACAAAATAAGTGGCAATATGTTACTGATGGTTCTAATTTCTACGTGATCGGGGATGACTCACTCAAGGTCAGTTTATTGTTCCCCGGAGTAAAATTGAGGCGTCCAATGAAAAATGGAGTCCTTAATAAAGGAGAAGATAAGAAGATGTTAGTAATGGCAAAAATGATTGAAGATTTAGTTGGAGGAACAGCCCCAGATGAAAACTCTTTAGTATGTTTTTGTACTTCAGGAAAATCTATAGATAATGATGTTGATGATAAATTTCATGCGGCTAGATTAAATAGTATGTTCGAAAGATTAGGATGGAAAACAAAAAAAATAGATGAAGGACTTGCGATTGTTCTATCTGAACGTCCAGTGATGATAGAAAATGATAAAACAGAAGTTCCATATACAGGTATAGGAATGAGTTTCGGAGCGGGAAAAGTTAATGTCACTCTTGCTTATAAAGGACTTTCAATTATTTCTATATCTTCTACAAGATCTGGCGACTATATTGATAAGATGGTTGCTGAGAATACTGATTTATCATTATCTCAAATTGCTCATATTAAAGAAACAAAATTAGATTTTAATAATATAGATCTTGAAGATGATTGTCTTTTCTGTCTTGATGTTTATTACCAGAATTTAATTGATTATACTTTTCGTAATGTAGCAAAAGAATTTAAAAAAGTAAAATCAAAATTCTCAGGTCCTATTGATGTAATTTTAGGAGGGGGGACTGCTAGTCCTCCAGGATTTGTCGATAAAGTAAGAAAAGTTGTAAAAACTTTATCTCTACCTTTTGAAATTAATAAAGTAAAAATTTCTAAAGATCCAAGAAACTCAGTAGTAAAAGGTCTTTTAGTACAAGCTATTATTTCTCAGAAAAAATTAGTAAAAGAAGGAATAGAAAAAGATTTAGAATAAAAGAAAATAATAAAAAAGGGATTTTAATTTTTAAACAGAAGTTATATATTAGAATATATTAACTTCTGTTTTTTAAATAGGAGAATAAATGGGTTATTGTACTGAAACAGATATTGAGAACACTATAGCGCAAGCATTAACGAGTGCCACTGCTCAAAATGTAGATAATTTAACAAATCTGGGTAGTCTAATGAATATAGGAAATACACTTGACAAGAATTTAATTTCTGATGATAAAGTAAATTTCTACATACAACTCGCAGATCAAGAAATTGATGGATTATTAAGTCAATTATACGAAACTCCATTCTGCGAAACAGTAGATTTTGAAACTACTTTATACTCTGCGATCGATGAATATAATAATATAATTGTATTAGAACGTCCCTGTCCTCTCTCAGCAGGAGATATTATCTTGTTAAAATTTGGGACTACAGAAGAACGACATGAAATAGAAACTGTTCTTACTCCTTCTACTTTTGAAACAGTAGATATGATACAATATTTCTTCCCAGCTGATTCTAGAATTTTAAGATTATCTTATCCTCCTCCTTTGAGGTTCGTGTCGGCAAGATTGGCATCAGCGAATATCTATGATAAATATTTCTCTGCTGAAAGTTCTCCTAATATATCTTCTTTTGGAGATAAATTAAGAGAATTAGCAAATGAGAAATTAAATGATGTTCTTAATGGTACTATTATTATGCATGGACAACAAAGAATAGGTAGAAGATTCTTTAATCCTAATCTTGTAGAACAGTACTCTTTGCCTAATGGTGGTAAAATGTCTAAAGATTATAAACAAATGAAGTAAGGGAATTACTATGGAACAAGAAAATATTTTTGATAGAATTATAACAAATATAAGGAACTTAGATGGAAAACAACTAGGAAAAGGATTTAAGAGTAATAAAATAAAACTAGCGAAAGATAATAAAGGAGCATGGATAAATAGAATGGCAGAACAATATAGTAATGAAGAATATGTTGATGAAATTCCTGTTGATCTCCCTCCTACTGAATTAAATATAACAAAAAAAGAAATAATTAATGAAATGGTTCGTGATGAAATTAAAAATGTTTTTAGGAGTTAAATAAAATGATGGAGGAACTATTAGATTCTGTTCGAAGAATTATTTTCAAGTGGGTAAATACTTCTTCTCAAATAGTCCAGAGTGTAAGTATTGGGGATACTTCCGCTTGCGTAAGAAATAGCTCCAGATTCTCTCCAGGAGATTCTGTTATGTTTAAGAATAATGAAGTTTATGAAACAGGATTAATAGTAGAAAGTACAGAGAATCAAGCAGGAATAGTTAATTTTACTACTCCAGTTCTTAATAATTGGACTTTATCAAATCCTTCTACTGGAGCAACAGATATATTCTTAATAAAAACTATTTATGAACAATTTGTTCAAGGTATATATATCGGAGATCCTGATGTAATCTCTATGTTTCCAGCAATTACAGTTAATGGAGTATCTAGACATTCTGAGTGGTTAACGTTAGAAAGTACTAAAGAACGTTATGAAGTTGAAATAGGAGTATTCGTTAAAGAATCTACTCATGAGAATGGATATAGATTCTTAATGGCAATTGCTGATGAAATACAAGCAGGATTAAAAAGAAATATACTTCCTCTAATTAGTGATTATGATATTGTTTCATTAACAGGAGATATAACTGCTGGAGATACTGTTATAAGAGTAAATAATAGAGATTATTTAACTGATGATAGAAGAATAATTATAGAAGATGATTATGAATCACAAGAAAATTGGGTTAATTATATATATACTGCTGATGAAGATCCAACAGAAACAGCTATTAAATTAGCAGGAAGAGTTTGTTGGAATTTTGATAAAGATAGTACTTCAGTTATTATTCCAAAAAGATTTATATTTAATTCATGGCCATCAGATATAGAATATGGAAAAATTCATAAAGGAGAATTACTAAAAGCAGCTACTATAAGATGGTTCGCAGAAGAAGAAGAAATGCAGTGGTACAGAAGAGAAGAATTAAAATTAAAATAATTATATTTTTTTAAAAAATAAAAAAAGGAATATAAAAAAGAATATAGAATTAGTAATAAATAAGAAAATAAAAGTATAAAAAATAAAAACAGGAGAATAAAAAATGACACAAATTACGACAGCTCTTTATCAGACTTTAGCTGAAGCGTACGCAGATGTTTATGATACACTACAATTGGTAGATACAGGAGCTCTAACTGCTTTAAATGCTCTTGTAGACGTAACTACAACTGGTTATAGTCCTGGAGCTACAGCAGCAGTTGAGATAGAATTAGCATTAATAGAGCCTTTGAATTTGGCTTATGTTTCTGCACAGAATATTGTTAATAGTTCTAATTTACTTACAGATGCTGTTAGAGCAATTAACAATCATGTAATTACTAATACTAGCGGCACTTCAACAGCCACAAGTAAATTAGCTACTTGGATTAATACTAATATGATTGTTTTATGGAGTGATGGTTCTCCAAGTGGATGGGCTCTATTTAGTTCTCTTGCTGGTTACGATACTGCTACTTGGAATATTGATAATCCTTCAGTTTAATTGATAAAAAAAATGAAAAATAAAAAAATAATAATTATGAATTTAATAATGGAGATATGAAATGGCTTTTGGTTTTAATAATCCTCCTGCTTATATGGGTTTTGTTGGGTTTGTGCGATTAAAAAGTGGAATGATTGTTGGAGATGTTACAGCAGATTCTACTATCTCTCATCCTGACTATATAATCAGAGCAAGAACAGCAAGTATTAATGTTACTCAAGATGTTACCGCACCAGATGTCATTGATAGTAGATATGATAGAACAGTATATCAGCTAGGACCGAAACTTATTGATGGTAGTTTAGAATTTCCAGCTATTTATGATAGACCTACTAATGCTACAATAGGAGTTATTGAAACTCTATATAGATATGCAGTTACTAGAAGAAAATATGATGGTAATCTTAGTCCTTTTGATATGGATGTAAAATATGCTTCTTCTGCTTCTGTTCCTAACCAAGCTGAATTTACTTATAAAACTTGTATTATAAATAATTGGAAATTCTCAGTAACCCAGAGCGATATTGTCTCTTGTTCTGTAGATATTATTGGGTTAAGTCGTGAAGCGGCAGGACAACTTGATGCTCCAGCTCGTAAGGATGATAGTGCCTGTACTCCCCTCGGAAATACATCTAATGGAGAAATTGGTAATACAAGAGTTGTTACTTGGAATGATGCCAGAATAGAATTAGTAAATAGTGCTTGGGCAGATGTAATTGGAGGAGAGTACGTAAGATCATATGAAGT
>Ga0307380_10010418_pt1 | contig 11713 bp, 9 predicted proteins | sample UN3MG_FD_202239 | JGI IMG/M metagenome (GOLD analysis project Ga0307380, IMG submission 202239) | Soil microbial communities from Risofladan, Vaasa, Finland - UN-3 | ecosystem: Environmental > Terrestrial > Soil > Coastal area > Acid sulfate soil | place: Finland: Risofladan, Vaasa | collected... | reverse complement strand
TCCTTAATTTTTTAAGGGCCAGGGATATGGTTTTGGATAGGAATATGGATACCAGGTACAATATATAGGCAAATATTAGTATAAAAAAGGGCATTATAAAATAAATGTATCTTTGCTGATTGTACATCTGTCCCAGGGATACTATAAGAATGCTAAAGATGAATATAAAGTAGAGAGTGAATATATTTAAGGGGATCCTCAGTCTCTTTAATTTAATTTCATCTTCATTTAATTTTATAGAAGAATAGGTAAAAGTCTGCCTTATAGATACATAAATAGCAAAAGAGATAAATATCAGAATACCGGCTCCAAATATAATGAACATTTTAGGAAACATAGTTTCAAGTATTTTAAAATAGAAGAGATCAGGAGCTTTTAAATATGCTGCCAGAGTAGATCTTAAACCACTGCCGGTGGCATAAAAGCTTCTTCCCACTTTCCAGAAAAATACCTGATTTATAACCTGAAGGAGGTTAAAAGCAAAGATTATGGCCAGGGGGACCAAAACTCTTGCTTTGAAGAATTTTCTGCCGAGATAGAATAACAGTGGTATAAATAATAAAAGCAGTAAAAATCCAATGCCGTGGACCAGATGGGTCAAGCAGATGAAAACGGTAGCCAGTATAATGAATTTTTTATTGTTTTTAACAAATCCCCTGTAAAAAAAATAAAAAGACAACAGAAAGAAAAACTGCAGAGTTGAATAATATCTTACTTCTCTTGAGAAATAGATATACCAGTTGGAAAAAGTAATAAGAAAAGCTGATAGAAAACCTACATATTTATTAGCCAGGTCTTTTCCCACAAAATATATCAGTACTATAGTTGATACTCCAAAGAAAACACTGGTAATCCTGAAAGCAAATTCACCTGTTCCGAATATCAGTACCGGTATGACATCCAGGTAATAACCCAGGATTCCGTGCCACAAGATGTTTCCTGAAGGGAGCAGGGGGTAGCCATGGTTTAATATACTGATTGTTCCGATAAAAGTATGTCCATCATCTCCCCAGAAAGCCAGATGACCTAGATTTCTTATTCTTAAAAAAATGCCTGCTGCTGCCAGAGCTAACAGGCCTAGAAAAGTCAAGATGTTCTTCCAGTCTTTGAAATAATTTTTGACTGTAAATCCTGTGTGCATAAATTTTTCAGTTTTAAGCTAAGCTTAAAAATCTTTATTTTTGGTTGTTAAAAATATTATAGAAGAAAAAAAAGTATAAGACCATTTATTTTGCAATTAATAAAATAATTTTTTTTGTGTATAATTAGTTAAAAATTTTTTTAACTAATTCTCATTTAAGAATTATTAAATTACAGAAATTTTAAAAAAAAATGAACATAGTAGTTACCGGCGGAGCAGGATTTATTGGCTCTCATCTCTGTGAAAAATTAATAGATTCGGGATCGAAAATAATCTGTGTTGATAATTTTGATAATTTTTATAGTCCTGCAATAAAAGAAAATAACCTTTCAGAAGTGATCGGTAGCAGCTATTTCAAGCTTTACCGTTCAGATATCACCAGTCTTGACCGGATGGAGGAAATATTTTCAAAAAATAGTATTGATATGGTGATTCACCTGGCAGCAAGAGCTGGAGTAAGACCATCAATAGAAAAACCTTTTTTGTATGAAAAGGTAAATATCCTGGGAACTATGAATTTACTGGAATGCTGTAAAAGATATAATATTTCAAAATTTATTTTTGCGTCTTCATCATCGGTTTATGGCGGGAATAAGAAAATACCTTTTTCCGAGGAAGATAATGTTGACCTCCCCATATCTCCTTATGCTGCTACTAAAAAAGCTGGAGAGCTTATTTGTTATACCTATCATAACCTTTATAAAATATCAATTTTTTGTTTTAGATTATTTACAGTCTATGGTCCGCGTCAGAGACCGGAAATGGCTATACACAAATTCACCAGGCAAATATTGAGTAGCGAGAATATAGAAATCTATGGCGACGGGTCTTCTTCACGGGATTATACTTATATTGACGATGTGATTTCGGGTATTTTAAGCAGCCTGGACAGGATAAAAGGTTTTGAAGTTATTAATTTAGGAAATTCAAATACAGTTAAATTAATAGATTTAATAAGATTAATTGAAATCACTACAGGGGGGAAAGGTCAATTGAAATTTACCGGAAACCAGCCCGGCGATGTCTTTATAACCTGTGCTGATATTAGAAAAGCAAGAAAAATGTTAAAATATCTTCCTAAAACAAATATTAAGGAGGGTCTGGCTAAGTTTGTAAAGTGGTATAAAGAAAAGAGAAAAGAAGGTTTATTTAATGAATGATACTTTAAAAAAGATTAAATCTGGTATAGATCTATCTATTGTTATACCTATTTATAACGAAAGAGAAAGTATTGAAAAACTTTATAAAAAACTCGACGAAGCTCTTTCCAGGATAAATTTAAAGTATGAAGTGATGCTTATAGATGACGGGAGCACAGACGGTACTTTTAATGAGCTTTTAAAAATACACCGGAAAAATAAGCTATATAAAATTATCAGGTTCAGGAAAAATTTTGGACAGACACCAGCTATAAGCGCCGGATTTAGTTACGCAGAGGGTGAAGTAGTGGTTACTCTTGATGCAGATCTACAAAATGATCCTCAGGATATCCAGGTTTTGTTAAGTAAGATGAATGAAGGTTATGATATTGTAAGTGGCTGGCGCAAGAACAGAAAGGATAAGGCCGTGACCAGAAGATTTCCTTCAATTATAGCAAATAAAATAATATCAAAACTCACCGGAGTCCATCTTCATGATTATGGATGCACTTTAAAAGCTTACAAGAAAGAAGTGGTAAAAAATATTAACCTGTATGGCGAAATGCACCGGTATATTCCTGCTATAGCCAGCTGGATGGGGGTAAAAGTAGCAGAAGTTCCTGTCACGCACCACAGCAGGAGGTATGGAAAATCGAAATATGGGGTTTCAAGAACAATAAAGGTCATCCTTGATATAATTACACTAAAATTTCTTTTAAGCTATTCTCAAAGTCCAATACAGATATTTGGGCTGGTTGGTTTATTCTCGGGACTGGTTGGATTTATTATGACTTCTTATTTAATTATAATGAGACTATTTTTCAATCAACCCCTGGCTGATAGGCCTCTGTTTATCCTTTCTATATTTATAATTTTTATCGGGGTTCAACTTATTACTATAGGGCTACTGGCAGAAGTGCTTATACGTGTGTATCATGAAGTTCAGAATAGATCTACTTATGTAATTAAAGATATAATTTTATAGTAAATATAAGTATATAATGAAAAAGCTAAGCCTTTTTTTAAAACTGGCCAGGATTTATAAAAACTACTGTTTAAAATTAACCAATTGTGATTATTATCCCATTAGAATCTGGATAGAGCTGTCAAGTAGATGTAATTTAAAATGCCGCTTTTGCGTGAATAAAGATCTTCCATCCAATCAGAAAGGGGATATGGATTTTAACCTATATAAAAAAATAATTGATGAGATTTCCGGGAAAGTTTATGATATAAATCTATTTCATAGAGGAGAGCCGCTTCTAAATAAAGATATGGTACCTATGATTACTTATGCCAGCGAAGGTGGAATTAAAACCAGGATCCATACTAATGCGACACTCCTGGATAAAGAGTTAAGCAGAAGTATAATATTAGCCGGGCTGGACCTAATCTCCTTCTCGTTTGATGGTTATACCAGGGAGATATATGAAAAAAACAGGTCCGGCGCCAGCTTTGAGGAAAGTTTAACAAATATAATCAATTTTCTTAAAATAAAAAAGCAGTTAAAGTCAAAAAAACCATATACCATTATCCAGGTTATCCAATATGGGGAAAAGCTATCCACAAGCGAGATAATAAGGCAAAAAAAAGTTTTTTTAAAAAATTTTAAAAATCTTCCTCTAAATAAGTTAATTTCAAGAATTCCCCATAACTGGGGCGGTTTGCTTAAAATAAACGGGCTAATAAATAATAGAAAAAAAGAAAATAAGAAGGTAATTCCCTGTACTTTTCCATGGTATTCGTTAACTATATTTTATGACGGAAGAGTATTTTTATGCCCGCAGGACTTTGAAGGTAAAATTTGCCTGGGAGATTTATATAAAAACAGGGTAAATGAAATTTTTAATGGTAAAATCATAAAAAGCAGGAGGGAAACATTTAAGGCTGGCGTAATTGAAAATAAAATTCCCTGCAGGGATTGTGACAGGATTGGAAGGAAGACTTTTATGAAGATTCCCAGGGAATATCTGGGATTTTTTTTGAGGGATCATTTAAGAAGTTAAAGGAAAATTTATATGAAAGCTCTGGTTACAGGAGGAACCGGCTTTACCGGAAGTCACCTGGTAAGAAGTTTAATTGAGGAAGGGATGGAAGTAAGGGTACTGGCAAGGCCGACCAGCAAAACTGATTTCTTAAAAGACCTTGATGCAGAAATTGTAATTGGAGATATCTCTGAAAGAGATGATGTAGGCAGGGCAGTAAAGGGAATGGATAAGGTATTTAATATAGCAGCTGCATTTAGAGAGTCAAATCTGCCTGAAAAAACTTATTGGGCTATAAATTATAATGGAACAAAAAATATTTTAGAAGCATGCCTGAAATATGATGTTTCGAGGTTGGTGCATTGCAGCACTATTGGAGTGGTCAGTTCTGTTACTACTGTACCTTCTGATGAAACAGCGCCATATAGCCCCGGAGATGTTTATCAACAATCTAAATGCGAAGCAGAAAAAGAGGTTTTGAGATTTGCCAGAGAAAAGAAACTGCCTGCCTCGGTAATCAGGCCCTGTGCTATTTATGGACCTGGCGATATGAGGCTGCTCAAAATGTTTAGAATGATAGCACAAAGGAAATTTTATGTTTTTGGCAGCGGAAAAGCTTTTTATCATATGGTATATATTAATGATCTGGTTTCAGGTTTTATACTTACTTCGGAGAAAGAGAAAGCAGTAGGAGAGGTGTTTATTATTGGAGGAGATAAATATACCACTTTAAATGAGTTGTTCCGGATTATTGCTGATGAATTTAAAGTTAATCCTCCGGGAATCCATTTTCCCTATAAACCAATTGAAGCTTTATCCGTCTTAGTAGAATATATTTATAAACCTTTAAAGAAAGAGCCGCCTTTATATAAAAGAAGGGTGGCGTTTTTTAAGAAAGATAGGGCTTTTAATATTTCAAAAGCGAAAAGGATTTTAGGCTACAGGCCAAAGGTTGATTTAAGGAAAGGTATACATTTAACTGCAAAATGGTATATAGACAATGAATATATTTAAGAAATATTTTTAATTGTTTTATAATTTATTCTATAGGGACTTGAAAGGGAGTTGATTAAAATAGAAAGATACGAGGATAAAATACAGAAGGAACTTTTTGCCAGAGATAAATCGAAAATTGCTAAATATATAAATCTGTTTGTAGGAAAGAAAGGTTTTTTAAATTTATTAAAATACGAAATAATAACCGTGCTGTTTCAGGATATGCCTGGAGCCCTGGGTATTTTTTTCAGAAATTTATTTTATCCCCTGCTGTTTAAAAAGGTGGGAAAAGGAGTTAGCTTTGGGAAATCGGTGACTATAAGGCATCCTCATAAAATATCTATTGAAGATGATGTAGTAATAGATGACTATTGTGTTCTGGATGCCAAAGGGTTAAACAATAATGGTATTTATATAAGCAAAAATGTTTTTGTTGGTAGAGGCAGTATATTAAGTTGTAAAAACGGGGATATAATATTGGAAAAAAATGTAAATATAGGATTTAATAGTGAGATATTTTCAGGAAGTAAAGTAGTTGTTGGTGAAAATACATTAATTGCTGCTTATGTTTATATTATTGGTGGAGGTCATGATTATTCCAGGGTAGATATTCCCATATCCGAGCAGGAAAAGCCTTCCCATGGTATAAAGATAGAGAAAAATTGCTGGATAGGCGCAGGCGCTGAAGTTTTTGATAATGTAACCATTGGAGAAGATACCATTATTGGAGCAGGAGCCGTAGTTTCTAAAGATATCCCGGCTTTCTCTATAGCCGCAGGAGTACCCGCCAGAGTTGCCAAATCTAGAAAATAGTTAGTTAATTACAGGAAAAATGAGAAATAAAATAATCTGTTTCTACAGGAAAAATAAAAAAGTCATACTCTTGGTAGCAAGAGTTGTAATCAGTGTTTCCTTGATTGCTTTTTTAATTAAGACACAATTGAAAGATTTCCAGAATGTAATCGGAATTTTAAAATCATCTGATAAGGGATTACTTCTGCTTTCACTTTCAACTCATGTTTTTGGTATCTGGATAACCGCTGTCAGATGGAAGGCTCTGTTAAGTACGCAAAAAGTAAGGTTGAGCACCGGCACTCTGTCAGTTACTGTACTTATAGGCTTCTTTTTTAGTAATTTTTTACCTACCACTATTGGAGGAGATGTATTTAGAACATATGATTCTTCAAAAAAAGCTAATATTTCTCTGAGTACATCTGCTTCAGTAATCCTGGTAGAAAGATTTTCCGGAGTAGTAAGTGCAGTAACTTATGCTGTCGTGGCTTTATTTTTAGGGTTTACCACTATTGGTAACCAATCAGTAATAATTCCTATTGTTATATTTTTTGTGATAACTATAATTCTGGCTTTTTTTATTATTAACCCTTCTGTATTAAGATTGGGAAAGCTTTTTAGCAGATTTAAATATTTGCGTAAATTAAAAGAAAGGCTATACAATATCTACAAGACTCTTATGAGCTTTAAAAAATACAAACTGGCACTGATAAAGGTGTTGATATTCAGTTTTCTTCTCCAATTTGCAGTTATATTGAATTATTTTTTGGCAGCCAGGGCTCTGGGAATTAATTTGACCTTGACTGCATTTATATTTATCGTACCGGTGGTGGCTACTATAGCTATGATTCCCATCTCTATTGGTGGTATCGGGCTGAGGGAAAATTCCCTGGTATTTATTCTGGTAGCCATGGGGACAGCAAATGAAAAAGCTGCCTTATGCTCGCTCCTAATATTCTTTATGTTAGTTCTGGTAGGAATAGCAGGAGGAATTGTGTATATTGTAAGGCCATACTTTAAAAGCAGGTTAGGAAAAAACAGCACCGGATAATCATTAAAAATTTAAAATATCTAATATATTATGAAAGAAATCCTTAAAATAGTTATTATAGAAGCTAAAATTTGTAATTTCTAAAAAAATAATTAATGCTGCCAGAAAAATAACTGTAAAAAAAAGGTAATACAAAAATTTTATAAACCAAATTCTTTTCATTTTATCGGTATACTTTATTATTTATAATATTTTATATTATACTATTTATCTTCTCTGACCGAAATCATCTAAATATTGAATTACATAATTGAATACAGTCTGAGCTACAACTGCAGATCCATCAGTGGTATAGTGTACATCATCATATAAATACTGGTTTGGATCCTGCGAGAGGGGAGACAGGACATCAATAACCGGCAGAGAGTATTTTGCTGCGATATTTTTGATCTCATCGTTATACCGTGGGTAAATGTTTTTACCAGGTAAAAAAACCGGTCCGATCAGATTTAAAAATACTGTTGCACCCAGGTTCCTTGATTTCATTACCAGTCCTTCAAGATGGACACTAAAATTAGTTAATCCGGCCCCGGCATCATTAGTGCCATACGCGATTATTATTATCTGGGGTCTATATATTGCAACGGTACTGTCAAATCTAGCATAACCTTCATAAGACATTTCTCCACTTACCCCTGAAGTAATCGTATTATAATCAGCATACGGAAAAGTTGATTCTAAAAGCTGGTCAAATCTTTGGACCCAGTCTGATCTGGCAATCAGGGAATCACCCATAGCTACTATGGTCATATATATATGTTTTTTTACGCTAAGACTTGCTTGTTCTATTTCAGTAGCTGAATCATTGCTCTCTATTTTAAAATTGGTTGTTATGTTTCCACCGGTATAGAGTAGATCATCATTAACTCTTATCTGAAAGATAATTTCTTTCTCGTAACCGACATTAAGATTATTTAAATCCCATATAAGACCTCTAATTTCATCACTCCAGCGGATACCTTCCGGAGTACCCGATCCGCTGATGTAAACAGCACCTGCCGGGGTGGGGCAGATTAATCTGTAGCTTGCGGCTTCTTTTTCGCCGGAATTCCTGATAACTATTTTTATATTTATAGTCTCACCCGCCCAGAGGTATCCTCCATTGGCATCACTTAAAAAGACTTTTGAATCCGAAAATTTTGGCAGGAGTGTAACTGAATCGCTGGTAGATTTCTGCACTTCAATACCCTGATCACAAATTAAAGTGCTTTTATTCTCAATCAGATCTCCATTGTTTAAATCATAGTTAACAGTGGCTCTGAATTTAAAGGTACGAAGTTTATTTACCTCAAAATTATTTATATTCCAGACCACGGTATTGTTTTTATAAATACCTGAATTATTGATTGATTCTTCAATTATGGATACATTTTTGGAGAGAATGCTTTTAATTTCTACACCGGTTGCATTCATGTCACCTTTATTTTCCACTACCAGGCTGTATTCTATATTATCGCCCATTTTCAAATATCCACCATTTTCATCAATTGATTCCAAGCTGAAATTGTTTAAATTTGGGCTGCTTTCAATAATATGACTTAAATCTGAAGCAATATTTTGACTATATTGCCTGTTTCCGATTATATAATTAAATATTACATTATTCAGGATTATGGATGTACCATTATCCAGGGGTTTGTCAACTGTTACGGTGAAATTTGCTTTTCCGGCTTCGTTTTTTTCAATATTTTCATAACTAAAAATAAGTGTGTTTCCATCCCCTTCGGTAATTGTTCCGCCATCTGAGGAAGCAATGGTTGTATTTGAGGGTATACCTGCTTTTATTTCTAATTTGTTTACAGTTCTATTTCCGGTGTTTTTAAAACTTATACTATATAATATTTCTTCTCCAGGTTTAACGGGATTGGCAGTATTTGAAGAAACATAATTTTGAGAAAAATCATTAAAGTTTGGTTTAAGATAGATAAAAAAGTAATAGCACGCTGCAAGTGAAAAAATGATTATTACCGCTATGGAGATTATCATAATTATCCATTTAGTTTTTTTTATCTCCTCCAGCAGCTTATTCGGGTTCTTTAAAAAAACTTTCATAAATACTCCGCGCTTTTTAGGTATCTCTAAAATAAATATATAATAAGTTTTTAAATCTGATTTATTTTATCTTTTAATTGCCGCCTGTCCAAACTCTTAATGTCTTTTATTTCTTTCAGAGATATACTTCTGGCCAGTTTTACAATCTTTGAATCCAGGTCCTCCAGCATGCTATAGATTCTAAAAATCAAGTAAAATATTAAAAGGATACTGGATACAATAAAAAAGTCAAGTCCCCGGCCAAATCCAAAAAAATTCGCAACTATATGGCTTAACTGGGGAAATATTGAAAGTATTATCAAAATTAACGATATTGCGCTCCAGAAAAGAAATTCATTAATGGTCAATTTTTTGTTTTTTAGTCTGAGAATCGCTTTTACCAGTAAAAAGATGGCAAATATTATAGCAATGACCTGAATTGGTTTTATCATTTTTGTTTCCTCCTCTATTTCATAAACCATTTGGTTAACATTTTAAAAAATATGTTTAAACTATTGAATATTCTCTGGCCTTTTTTGATGGAATATTCTGAATATCTTATAGTTACCGGAATTTCTTTAAATTTTATTCTGTTTACTTTTATTTTTCCAATAATCTCCGAAGCGTGTTCCATACCTCTGGACTCGATGGATATTTTTTGTGCGGCCTGTCTATTCATAGCTTTAAGTCCATTATGAGTATCGGTCAGCATAATCCCATACATAAAAAATATTAAAATTATACCAATTTTTAGAAGTACTTTTTTCAGCCAGGGGGTATTGCTGCTGTGATCCATGAACCTGGAACCCAGAGCAATATCAACTTCCTTACTGATTACCGGTTTTATCAGCTTATTTATGTCTTTAGCCATATGCTGTCCATCTGCATCAAAAGTTACTATTATATCTACCCCTAGCTCCAGCGCCAGGTCCATTCCTGTTCTCAGTGCTGCACCCTGTCCTAAATTAATGGGATGCTTTATAACTATAACTCCAGTTTGACGTGCAACTTTTAATGTATTATCGGTTGACCCATCATCAACAATTATAATATTATGATAGTTATGTTTTTTTAAATCTTTTATAACACCGGATATAGAGTTTTCTTCATTATAAGCCGGTATTACAATGTATATTTTGGGTTTATTTTTCATGTTGTCTATTCTTTTCATTGTTTGCTATTTTATTTCTATTTCAACATCATCACTTTTGATATACACATCGCTAGTGGTAATTCTGAATTTTATAATAGATTTTCCGGAACTCAAAGCTTTTAATTTTATTCCCAGATCAATCTCGCTTTTTCCTTTAACTTCATACAGGTCACTGACCCACATATATATACCCTGACTTAATCCTGGTGTCTGATTTATATAACCATCGGGGTCAACTCCGATGAACTGGATATTGGGTGGAAGTTCAAGTTCAAGGGAACTTATATGGATATTTTGTTTGCTATTATTTTTAATGGTATATCTAAGAGTAAATTCTTCACCGGTTTCCTTTAGATATTGTCCAGGTTTATTTTCAATTACAACATCATGAAGTTTTAAATAGCCGGCGTAATTTTGTGGTAAAAAAAGGCTATTAAGTTCAAATCTCTTTATATCATAAAGATTAATAGTTCTGACATCTTCAATACCGCCTGCGTGTCTTACTGCACTTCTATAACCTGCTTCCAGAATTAGAGGCCATTTATCAGAAGAATTATTGCCATAGGGCCAGGCAAAGAATAAGACCTGATTTCCAAGCCGGGATTCAATGTCATTTTTGGATTGAATAAGTTCATAAAGAAATTCTTCATCTGAAGCCAGACCCAGTCTAATATGGTTAACTGAATGGGATTGAAATTCACACCCGTATTTATACATTTCAATAATCTCCGGCCAGATAAGCACGGGCCTCATAGGAACCGGCCGGTCGCTGTCAAAGGAATTTACCTTTCTGTCTTCTTCAGAATTTCCAATATACCCGGTTACCAGAAAAATTGTCATTTTATAGTCATATTTCTTTAGTATGGGAAAAGCATTGGTATAAATATCCTGAAATCCGTCATCAGAGGTTATTATTACCGGTTTTTCTGGTAGAGCTTTTCCAAAATCCAGGTAATTTAAGAGATCCATAAAGGTAATAGTCTCAAAGCCAAAAGCTTTAAGAGTGCTGCAAAGATGATCAAAATGACTGGTATATAGTTCAATTGGTATTTCTATTTTATCTTCTATGGCATGTAATCCAATGATAGGAATATAATATCTATCAAATGGTTTAACCCCACAGATTAATATATTATATTTTGGAAGTGTAAAAGATTCAATCTTGTCAGAAGTTATCTGTAAGCTACACCATGCAACGGTATCGGAGGTAATATCTTTTGCCACTTTCAAATTGGTGCTGAAGCTCTTTATTTCACCAGCACCAAGGGAATCAATATCCCAGCTAATATCCGCTTTACCAGCTGAAAAATAATCCGATAGTATTAATTTTACTTTTATATTATTTGCTTCTGTTTTTCCATTATTAATAATGTTTAACTTTGCCATAATAGTTTCTCCAGGATAGGTATCCCCGCCATTTAAATC
>Ga0307380_10010415_pt1 | contig 11716 bp, 7 predicted proteins | sample UN3MG_FD_202239 | JGI IMG/M metagenome (GOLD analysis project Ga0307380, IMG submission 202239) | Soil microbial communities from Risofladan, Vaasa, Finland - UN-3 | ecosystem: Environmental > Terrestrial > Soil > Coastal area > Acid sulfate soil | place: Finland: Risofladan, Vaasa | collected... | reverse complement strand
TTCTTGAACTCCTGCTTCTTTAACATATTCTACAGCTTTCACCTTAACATCATATGTTGGAGCATCTAAAACAATAGGCATATCAGTTATATCAATAACAAAGTCAAGAATAGGTTTAATAGATGCCTCATACGACAAGATGACATCCAAACCTGGAACTAAACCTGTTTTATCAGCTAATTCTTCTTGATCTTTAATTAATTTTTCAGCGAAATCCTTGATTATTTCTCCCTTTGCTTCATCTTTAAAAATATTTTTTTGACGCAAATAAAAAATTGTTCCAATAACTGCTGTTGGAGCCTCTCTTGGATCTCCACCAATCGTGTACTTTCCTAATTTATAAGATTTCTGTTTTATGTTATAATTGAACATTTTTAATTCTAAGTAATTTAATTAGATATAGTTAGTTTTTAAAAATGAATGACATTAATTATAAATTAAGCTTGTTATTTCAAGCATCTTTGAAGGTGAAATAATTTAAAAGCTCGATACCTTTTTGTGGTTATTTGAAAATTGAAAGGAAAATAGTTTTTTCACTTTTTTTTGAATGTTCAGATAAGTCACTTTTTAATATACTGAAATGGTTTGCAATAGACTCTGAATCAATTTTATGGGGAATATCGTTATATCCATTTTCGACAGCATAATAGTGTGCAGTTGTTGATAAGGAAAAATTACACATAATAATCAATAGATATCAATCTGGAGATCCAAGTCTAAATCTACCTTTCAATGATGATGGGTTTTTAATAATTGAATGAGTTATTCTCTTTTTCCTCATTTACCCCAAATGTCAAGCATAATGGTTATTATATTGAAATGGTTTTCTTTTTCAAACATTTTTTGTTAAAAATCTTATCAATCACCTAGAGTTGAAATATGAAATGTTAAAAAAGAAAGTAGCTATAATTACTGGTGGTGCTCAAGGAATAGGACATGCTATTGTAATGAAATTTGCTGAAGCTGGGGCGAATATAGCTATAATAGATATAAAGGATTCATCTAAAACAGTAGAAGAAGCAAAAAAATTTGGTGTAGAAGTGGTTTCATTTATCGCTGATGTATCTGATGAAGATACAATGAAAGATACATTCAATAAAATTGTGGAAAAGTGGGATAAGATAGATATTCTTGTTAATAATGCAGGAATTTATCCATTAGAACATTTTACTGAAATTCCTATCTCATTGGTTAAAAAAACATTTGATACTAACTTAATTGGAACCTACATTTGTAGTCAAATAGCTGCTAATATATTTATTTCAAAATCAATTGAGGGCATAATTCTCAACATGGCTTCAGCAGCAGGATTTACTCCCGATAAGTACCATTTGCATTATTCCGCATCGAAAGCTGCCGTAATATCTTTGACAAAAGGAATGGCTATGGAGTTAATTAACGATAATATACGCGTAAATGCGATCGCACCAGGAGCAATTTCTACTGAAGGAGCTAAAAATCCCGGTCTTTTTGAAAAATCTGGCAAATTTCCCGAAAAATTCATGCAAGAGCAGATGAGGAAATTTTCTCCCTTAAATGATGCAGGAATGGGAGATCCGATAGATGTTGCTAATATGGCACTATATCTTGTTTCAGAAAAAGCTAACTATATGACTGGAACTGTTGTTACCGTAGATGGAGGCCGTCTTTTATTATAACAAAAATCATATTATTTTTTTTTAGTTTATTCCATAACATAACAAGACTCTAAAAATGGTCTATAAACCTCGTTTTAAACTGCTTGATATAACAAGCTTAATTCATATTACAGTTGTATTATTTTTCTTTTTAGGATTTTTAATTTTGTGTAATTGAAACTAAAATATACAATCATATATGAGTAAAAACATATGTCTAAATTCAATATAATTTTTCAACCTGAAGGAAAACGAGTTGAAATTGAAGAAGGTAATACAATAATAGCAGCAGCTTTAAAAACAGGCATTGATTTGACTTCAATCTGCAGCGGAAAGGGAATTTGTGGGAAATGTAAGGTAATAATTAATGATATAACGGCTGTAAATCAGATTAGTAATAAAGAAAAGGAAATACTTACCCCAACAGAACTTGAAGGTAATGTTCGTTTAGCCTGCCTTACTAAAGTAACAGGTAATTTAGTAGTTAAAGTACCAGAGTCTAGTAGAACTGGTAAACAAAGGCTTCAGATCGAGGGTATTGATACATCTGTAGAGATTAACCCATCAGTCAGGAAATATTATATTGAATTAGGAATCCCCACTTTAGAAGATCCAAGGTCAGATGCTGATAGGTTATTAGAATTTCTGCAAGAAAAACATAATCTTTCCAGTCTTCAATTTGAGTATGCTTTACTAAAAAATTTAGCCAGTTTGATTAGAGAGAATGATTGGAAATTCACAATCACTCTCTGGAGAGATAAAATCATTAGTATAGAACCTGCTAACACTACCGATCGTATTTTTGGTTATGCGGTAGATATTGGAACTACCAAATTAGCAGGATATTTGGTAAACTTAATAACAGGTAAAGTTATTGCTGCTGGTTCTTTGATGAATCCTCAAGTTCCGTATGGAGAAGATGTTATTTCCAGATTAAATCACCCTGATCAGAATAAATTACAGGATGTAATAATAGAGGGAATAAATCAAATACTTGATGATTTGAAGGAAAGAACGGGAGTAATGTCTGAGGAAATTTACGAAATGACTGCAGTTGGAAATACAATAATGCATCATTTATTCTTAGGAATTTATCCGTTATATGTAGGGAGATCACCATATCCTCCTGTTATTCGAGATACCGTAATTGTAAATACAGAAATTTTAGGAGTAAAAATTCATCCAAACGCTAAAATCATATTTTTACCCACAATTGCAGGATTTGTTGGTGCGGATACAGTTGGGGTGGTTCTTTCTACAGAACTTTATAAGAGTGAAGAAATATGCCTAGCAATTGATATAGGAACGAATACAGAGGTTGTGCTTGGTAATAAACATAAGATGTTAGCAGCTTCATGCGCTTCTGGTCCAGCTTTTGAGGGAGCACATATTAAATTCGGAATGAGAGCTGCTAGTGGCGCTATTGAGAAAATTAAGATTGATCCTGAGAATTTAAATGTAGAATATGAAACTATTGATAATGAACTTCCAATTGGAATATGCGGTTCAGGCATGATTGATTTAACTGCAGAAATGGTAAAAACAGGAATTATTGATGTAAGTGGAATATTCAATCGTACTCTTCAAAATCCTAGAATACGCAAGAATGAAGAATCCATAATGGAATTCGTCGTAGTTCCTTCAGATGAAACAAAAAATACAAGAGAAATTATCTTTTCCCAGAAGGATATAAGCCAGATAATTTTAGCTAAAGCTGCGATGCACTCGGGGGTAAAACTCTTATTAAAGAATTACAATATAAAAAAAGAAGATATTCATAAAGTATACTTAGCTGGAGCTTTTGGTTCTCATATCAATAAAGAAAGTGCGAGAATGATAGGTATTTTTCCAGAAATAGATCTAGAAAAAATAATTATTGTTGGAAATGCTGCTGGAACAGGAGCAAGAATGTGCCTTGTTTCTGAAGAAGCCAAAAGGATAGCTAATGAAATTTCTAAAAAAATAGATTATCTAGAACTTGGAATTGACCCTGATTTTCAGAAAACTTTTTTAAATTCCCATATCGTTCCATATGCAGATTTGGATGAATTTCCCGAAACCTCCAAAATATTAAAGCAATATGGAAATTATCCCGCAACACCTCCACCAAAATTTTGATTTATTAAAATCAACCAAATTAAAATTTAATTTAAGTGCATAGAAAAATGATAAAAAAAGAAGGAGATAGCACTCTCAAGAATTTCAATCCTAAAATATTTAATGACGCAGTGAGTTCTTTAGGAGAAGAGGATGTTCAAGTCGTGAATTTTGACATTACAAGAGCAATCGCAAAGGTTATTATGTCAATGTTTGGTCCTAATGGATTAAATAAAATGATAATTCCATTTTCAAATGAACCTATTATTACTCAAAAGGGAGATAAAGTTGTAAAAACTTTCAAGAATAGAATCCCAATAACTCTGATGCTAATAGACCTCGTAAAAACACAAGAAAAAAATTGTGGTGATGGAACAAAAACAGCGTTACTTCTCACCGCATTTTTACTTGAAAAAACTAGAGAAATGTTAGCATTGGGTATAGCACCACAAGTAATCAATAAAGGCTTTTCTATTGCTATGAATAAAGCCCTAGAAATTTTAGAAGATAACGCTATTCAATTTGATTTTCAGAACGATCATCAATTAGTAGACATTATTAAAAGTGTCATGAATCATAAATTTACATATCGTTATCAAGATAATCATATAAAATTAATCGTAGAAACACTCAAAAACAATACTGATCTCTTCTTGAAATCAAATAGTTTTAATTATTCTGATATTTTATTTAGGAAAGTACCGGGAAAAAGTGTAAATGATTCAGAATTAATCAATGGGATGATAATATATAAGGATAAACCAAGTTCAACTTTACCCGATAAAATTACAAATGCGGGAATACTTTTAATTAATAAATCTCTTGATATTTTTATTCCAGGAAATAAAGAATTATTTCCAAGAGAGGTGGAGATTAATAGTAAAGAGACATATCAAGAGTTTTCCCAATTTAAGAGCAATTATTATGGTAATTTAGCACGGTCATTAGAGCAAAAAGGAGTTAATGTTATTTTATGTCAGAAAAAAATTAATCCTTTTTTTGTTGATTGTTGTGCTAGAATAGGAATAGTTGCTTTAGAACTAGTGGGCGAGGAAGATTTAAAGAAATTAACCAAATTATTAGGGGTTAACATTAATTCAACCTTTAGTGATCTTTCTAATATAATATTAGGTAATGCTGATTCTGTCGAATTTAAGAAGATATCTGGAGATGAGATGTTTTTCATCAATATTGAAAGCTCAAAAATTCTTACATTCTTAATTAGAGGTGGAATTCCGTATTTAATGGATGAGTTAGAAGAGATTTTATATGGATCTTTAAGAGTTGCGATTCAAACAGTAAAAGATAAAAAACTACTCCCCGGGGGTGGTGCTTTAGAATGTGAGATTTCTCAAAAACTTAAAAATTTTGCTCTGAATTATTCAAATAAATATCAAATTGTAATTAAAGAGTATGCTAAAGCTATTGAGAATCTACCAGCCCACATAATTATGAATTCTGCGGCTGAACCTCTTGATCTAATACCTAAATTAAGAGCAGAACATTCTAATGACCAAAAATATGCGGGTTTCGATTGTACTGTTAATGATATAGTAGATGTTGAAAAAGCGGGCATCTACGATGGATATTTCACAAAGAAACACATAGTAAAAATAGCTAGTGAACTTGCACGGCAAATTATCCGTGTTGATAAATTAGTCATGGTTTATGACCGAAAATTATATGAACAAATTGAAAAAGAAGGGAAAGAAGTAAAAAGTCAAAAACATCAAGAAAAAGTAAGAAAATATCTTAATAAAAAAGATGAGGATTTATTTTCCGATTTATATAATTCCAAATAATTATTCAGGTGTTATTTAATAAGATGAATGATGAATTGGAAGGTAATAAAAAAATTATTTTTGACAATAAAAATTCTTATAATTTTGAAAACTCACCTCCAATTATCAGTATTAAAAACTTAATAGAATTAGCTTCAAAGGTCCCAGATAAACTTATTTGTTTGTTTTTCTGGGCAAATACATGTAAAAATTGTTTTGCTCCTAATATTATATTTGAAAAAGTTCGAGAAGAATTCGGTGAAGAAATCATTTTCTATAAAATCAATATTCAAGAATCGGGGGAATTAGTCAAAGAATTTTCTATTAAAGGAGTTCCTTCATTAATTTTTCTTAAAAAGGGTAAAATTCTAAAAAAAATAGTTAGTATCCCTAATTATGCTTTACTAAAGAGATTTTTGTTGAAATTTAAGGGTGAATACACATGATCCTTGTTATTTATCATAGTCTATTGATAATTCAAGGAGGAAAATGTCACGAATTATTCACTGATGGTTTTGATAATAATTAAAATATTCTTTCATTAAATTATGAAGATTTATCCCTATAATCCTTCCGAATTTAGTGCAGAATTCATAAGCAAAATGAGGAAGCATCCCGATATTATTCAAATGCCCTCCTCTAGACAATTACAATCAATACCACAATTATTACTTGCTAGATACTTACGTAAGGGTAATTCCCTCTCCTTAAAAGATTATGTAGAAATTGCAGCTGCAACCTCATTCCCCGATAATCAAGATTTAGCTAAAAAAATTGCCTTTCAAATATTATTTCCTAACTGTTCAATAGCAAAATTAGATACTCTCGTAGATGATCCGGAAAATTCTGGTGATTTTGATTATGAAGCACACATTTGCTCTGAAGAAGAATATATAACAAGTCAAATTCAAAAATTATGTGATGAGATTGAATTTTCAAATTCTTTTGACTTTGCAAAAGTTGATAAAGTTGATATATTTGTAGAACGGGTGTTAAATAATCAAAATCAAGTCCCTTTTAAATCTGCTTTATTATTTTTCAAAGAAATTTCAGGTTTTTACGAAGAAAAAATTACGACCACAGCAGATCTGATTTGTGTATCTAAAAAAAGAGTAATTGAAAAAATAAATACTTTAACACCAAGAGATTTAATAGCAATTGATGAATTAGGCTTTAACGATTTAGTTGATAAATATTCAAGTAAAAAATGGGAAAGAATTACTACTAAAGTTCTAAGCAATCTAATCCGGGATAAGGATTTTGAGATAATTAAAAAGGAAGGGTCCTTTGAAGATTTGATTAAAACAATTAGATATCTAAAAGAAATTAATGTTGTTCATTTGGAAGAGATATCGATATTAAAAAAAATTCTTTATGAAAGAATACAGACTATTGAACATTTATTTAATGCTGTAATTGAATTAAATATAATCCCAAATGTTAAACTAGATGAAATTTTAAAATGTTCTCTTAATTCCCTTTCCCTTCCCTTAATTTTTAAATTAGCAAAATCATTAGATCAATCCTCAGGCATGAATATCAGAAAATCATTATTTATGGTTCTAAATAAAGAGTTATCAGAGGAGGATCTATTTAAACTAAAACTCGATGAAGATTATAACCTACTTGAATTATTGAACAAATATGCTATTAAATCTTCGTCTTGGATATCTACATTTCAGAAAGTGTTACTATTAGAGATAGAAAAAGCTAAAAAGGCGTTCCGACCTCATGAGGATTTTAAAATTCTTACTCATACAATAGTACAGTTCACACACTCTTGTGAAAATATTTTTTGTGCTCAATTTATATCCCAATTTCTTAACCAATTAATACATCTCACAATCGAATCATGTATTGTTCCAACAGAACTTAAAGATGTCATGGAGTTCTTAAGAGAACTAAAATTACATCCAAAAAAGCAAACTGTAAAGATGATTGGAGAGAAAATTGGAATGTCTAAAGAAGAAATAGCAGAGCTGATTGACCCTCCCTATGACGTTTTGAAGTTATATATGAATGAACCTCAATCAGATTTTAAAAAGATACAGGATCTTATCAATAAAATTAAATTTGAATTAGATTTTGAAAAAATTTTAGAATTAATGACTTTAGCATTAGGCATCAATAATAGGGAAGCTTTAGCAGCTCTGGGTAATTTTGATCTGAAGCAATCGCTTGAGGCTGCAAATTTAATTGAAGGAAAGCAAGGAATGGAAAAACTCATTTCTACTTTGACAGCAGGTGATGGAGAAAATCTAATAAAACAATGGTTTTTACACCGAGATGAAATACCACCATTTTTGAAGACCAAAATTAAAGATTTAACAAAATCCATGTTAATTGATTTAGGAATAAATTATTCAAAATCTTATCTCGGAAGTCTATCTTCAGGTCTCTTCCAAACAAATTTAGTGAGACCTTACAAAACGGGTGATGATTATGAAGACATTGATTTAGAATCAACTTTGTTTAATATCCTCGAGAAAGGTAAAATAATAGATCACATTACATATGATGACTTCTACGTGTCAATCTCTTCAAGCGGTACGAGAAGTGTATGTATTGAAATGGATATTTCAGAGAGCATGACTGGTGAAAAATTAGCTTATATGGCAATTTGTGTGACCATGCTTGTTTATGGGATGAGAAAAGACGAGTTAGGGATTACTTTATTTGAGAAAAATACTCATATATTAAAGGAAATCAATCAAAAAATTGAATTAGAAAAAATAGCGGATGAACTTCTAAGTTTAAAGTCGCGTGGGACAACATTTGTCGAAAAAGCTTTGCTTTGGGCACGAGACCAGTTTAAAAAATCTTCTAACTCAAAGCATAAAATAAATATATTGTTTACAGATTCTGAAATATTCGATTTACCTGATGCTACTGAAATACTGAGAGCCTTCAAATCATTACAAGTAGATTTTATTCTTGTTTGTCCAGAAAAACAATTTAATATAAAAGAATCAGAAAAAATTGTAAAAACTGCTGGTGGACAATTATTAACTGTAAAAGATTGGGAACTATTTCCAGAATTAATTACTAAAATAATCAACTCAAGATTTTAAAAATGGAAGAAAGTAAATTATCAGATTACCTAAAGACTTATTTTGGTGATGATCTCTATGAAAAAGCACAAAGCTTTCCTAACGATAATTTCAAGATTCTACTACTACGAGAAGCCCCTTTGCAGATCCGCGCAGTTATTTTTGAAAAAGCGAATATCTATCATATTATTGTCGAGGAAAGCTTACATAAGATTTATCATGAATGTCCTTCTATTCTTATGAATGAAACTATTGAAGGAAAGTTATGCGTTCATTTAATTAAACTCATATTAACGATTAAACCAAATTTAGCGGGTAGACTTCTTGATTTAATAGAAAAATACGGCATTTCTTTCATTGATTCCTCTTCAGAAGAAAAAAGCAAAAATTTTCTCCTACTTGCGCAAAAATCTAAAGATTCAGGATTGATTTTAGATTCACTTGATTTTTCATTCAAAGCAGGGCCCCTTATTAACAATAACACTTTATTTAAAGAAAATTTAAGCGTTCTCATTGAACAAAATAAATTCTTGAACTTTTTTTACTACTTAGGTGTTTTTTCCAAGAAATTTCCTCATTATTTTCTTGAAAATTATTATGAAATATTTATAGATGGTTTTTCAAGATGTTCTAATTTTATCAAAGACTGGAAATTCCTTGATATAATACAAATAATTGCAGCTATTGATAAGATGCTTCAAAATCATGAAATTTTTCTCAAATTATTTAATGATTCATTTCTAAATCAATTGTATTCATTGGGTTCTAGGACTAATTTTAAAGAAAACTACTTTTTCTATTATTTTATGAACAAATATTCCAATGAAGGAAAGTTAGAAGAATTTAATACAATTGGAGAGTCAGAAGCCAAAAAATATAGGGCTTTTAAAAATCATCTATTAAAATTAATCTTTAAATTATTTAACGGTTTTTATCCTATTGAATATATAAACCTGATTGAAGCACATTTGGAAGTTTTTGGTATACCCCTTGAAAAAGATATCACAAAATTTGAAAGATATTACCAAAAAGTTAAAGAAATTGATAAAACATTTTATATTAGAAAATTTGGGTTTTTAAAATTTTTAATCAAGAAAAATAAAATTCAAAAATCAAAAATTGAATTAAAAGAAGTTAATAATCTAATAGTTGTTGAGCATGATCGAAATATCTCAAGTGATCATTTTTATTTAGAATACCTTTTATCAAATTTAGGATTTTTCGGGGAAAAAAAAAATCTTATTAAACCACGAGATATTGGGTTAAATTTCTTTCTTTTTAAGTATTTATTTAAAGTTGATTGGAAAAAAAATCCTAGTATTACTTACTTTAATATGAAATATTGGGGGAAATCGGCAAATAAAAATATAAAATCAAAACAAGGATTACCATTATTACGATACGGTGTTGATTACACTCATGATGTTGGACTTAAATTCCTAAACAATGATGATACAATGATAATTGAATGGGATCTTGCTGGTAATCTTATTCATGGAAGCCAAGTTATCGCATATGAAACTCACATATTAATTCCGGATTTTAGAAACCATTTGTTTTTTGATTTAAAGCCCTTTGACCTTTGTTACTGCAAAAAAACCGCTAAAGAGATAACCAAGGAACATTATAAAATAATCGATGTAATATCAAAATGTTCCTTTAAAGATGCGATAAATAGTGTTTCAAAAGGGGTTAAATTCGTTGAGGGTTCATATCCTTTATCTTTAGTGCAAAAAGTGCTGAAAAAAGAATTAGATCCTTTTAAAGCAATTCAAATTTTAGAAGAAAGTCCCAAGAAACAATATGTTCCTCACTTTTATCAATTTATTTATGAGTTCAAGGAATTTTTATTTAACATAATATTAAAGGAAGAAGACTATCTATTCAATGATAATGAAAAATTTATTCATACTAAATTTGATATGATTCTAAATCTTTTAAATCTTAAAGAAGCCATTTCTGGAATTCAAATTCCCCCTAGTCTAATTTTAAATTTGTTTAAAACACCCCAGATAACTAAAAACGAACTTCGAATAAAAATTCTTAATATTATTCATGAATTTGTAAAAGAAATTCTTAAAAAAAAAGAATTTGGGAGTACATACATATTTAATCTGAAGAAAATGAAATATACCACTTTTTCGAAATACTATAGCGAAATCTTGGATATTCGAAAATATGAATTTGAACAATCATCCATCTCTGAACAAAAAGATGAAAGCTTCACTTCATATGACATCTCTAATATTGCTAAAACCTATTATGGAGCAAAAATTTTAGAAATCTTGCATAGTGAAGGAAAATTTACTATAAATCAAATCGTATATAACAAATTTAAGAAGATAGCTCAAGAATTAGGTATGACTCTAAACACAAATTCTTAGCATATCGCGATAAACAGATTTCGTTCCAATTAATCATGGTAAACACCCAATATTCCTATGAAAACTGAGACCAGGACTGTTAATTGACAATTTTGATTAAAGGGATTATATGGTTCAAAAATTAACTCGTTTCCATCTTAAGTTTCTAAAATAGACTTCAGATTTTGACCTTCTTCAATCATATGCTGGGTTATTTCGCTTACTTTTTTTTTTAGAAATCTCGAGAGTAAATTTCCCATATGAAAGTCAAGAGTTGCTGTGAAAATACTTCCATTCCCAGAAGGTTCGATTTTATTTTTCGAAAATAAATTAGGGTGACTTTTTTAACATCATTATTTCTAAGCATCTTTAAAATTGGTTTTTTCATTTTAAAAATTAGAATTAAGCAAACTTCTGGGATTTTTTTTTCCGAGAGATAACTTTCATATTTTTAATTTAGAAGAATAAATTTTTTAACTGTTTCAAAAGATATCATGATATCTAAATAAAAACTAATGTGAAATCAAATTGAAAGATAAATTTAATTTAGTGGGTACTAAAATCAGCGAGTTTAGTTTACCAAATTCTAGAAATGAAACAACAAATATACTTCAATTTGAAGGGAATAAAAACGTTATGATAGTATTATTCAGAAATAAAATTTGACCGTATGCCAAAGCTCATTCAAAAAAGTTGGGAAAAGATTTTGAAAAATTCAATGAATTAGATACAGTCTTATACGCAATCTTACCCGATAACCTTGAAAATGCGCAAAAATTTGAATCCGA
>Ga0307380_10010412_pt1 | contig 11720 bp, 8 predicted proteins | sample UN3MG_FD_202239 | JGI IMG/M metagenome (GOLD analysis project Ga0307380, IMG submission 202239) | Soil microbial communities from Risofladan, Vaasa, Finland - UN-3 | ecosystem: Environmental > Terrestrial > Soil > Coastal area > Acid sulfate soil | place: Finland: Risofladan, Vaasa | collected... | reverse complement strand
CCACGCCACCATCGTCCTCTCCATCACCGGCCCCGGCCTCATCATCGTGAACGCTCAAATCCCCCATTGCGGTCTCTTGCTCGCCGAAGAAAAAGGCCGATGGATGAATGACGTTGACCTGTTGCCGGCGTTCACCTTAAATGCCGTGACACTGCCACCTTGATTCCTGCCTGATAATGAAAAATCGGGAGCGGGCATCTAAACCCGCTCCCGATTTTCTTTTTATGCGCCGGCCGGGCGCAGAGACCGGAGCAAATTAAACAAGGCCCTTGCTTTTGCTGCCCCGGATCATCTACAATCATGAAAATGGCTTACCGCATCAACATGATCTCTCCCCGCACCGGGACCTTTTTTACCGTTTGGAAAATGCGAGCGCGTCGTTTGCGTCCGCTGACGTTGTCCCTCGCCTGGCTGGCGCTGTTGCCGGCCACGGCATTGGTCCTGGGCTGTCTTAGCTCAAGCCCATCCCCCGCACCGGCCCCGCCGGCCCCGGCGCCGTCTTTCTACGAAGGCGACATGGGCCTGGGCGAGCGTCCCAGCGACGAGAGCGGCCTTTTGCCGCTTGGGGCCACGCGTCCGGGCATCGCCGCCAGCGCGCCTGGCTCGTGGGACTGGCGCTCGGTGGGGGGCTTGACCCCGGTCAAGGACCAGCGTCCGACGGCCACCTGCTGGGCGCACGCATCCTTGGCCGGGCTGGAGTCCCTGGTCAAGGTCCGGGAGGGGATTGAGTACGACTTCTCGGAGTACAACCTGGTGGCGTGCAGCCCGAACAACCGGACTTGCTACAACGGGGGCGGGAGCGATTACTATTCCGCCCTGGTCCTGCTCGGGAAGGGAGCGGTGCTGGAGTCGTGCCAGCCGCTGACCAACTGCGGGCTCCCCGTTCAGTGCGACACGTCGTGCCCGGCGGCGGTGGAGCCGCTGGGCTGGCGCTACCTGGCCAACGACGTTACGGAGATCAGGGACGCCGTTTACAATATCGGTCCGGTCTATACGACGATCTATCACCAGGACCCGGCGTTCATCTATCTGGGGCCGGACGAGGTCTATTATTCGACCACCGACCACAACGTGACCCACGCGGTGTCCATTGTCGGCTATGACGACACCAAGCCCCACGCCGGCGGCCAGGGGGCGTGGCTGGTGAAGAACTCGTGGGGCACGTGGTGGGCGGACGGCGGGTACGGCTGGGTGGCGTATGGGGTGGCGGGGATCGGCAGCAATGCCTCGGTCTATACGGACTACCAGCCGGCCAACCCGGAAGAGGACCTGTATTTCTATGACGAGTTCGGGCAAACGGCCAAGACCGGGCTGACGGGGCAAGACTGGGACTGGGGCATGGTCCGCTTCACTCCCGAGATGAGCGGCCTCCTGGAGCGGGTTGATTTCTGGACCGTGGGGCTCAACGCCTCCTACAGCATCCGGGTCTACCGGGACCTGGCGGGCACCGTGCCTCAGGACCTGATGGCCTCCGTGGACGGCGTGGCCGATCGCAAGGGCTATTATTCGGTGGCCCTTTCCGACCCTCCCCTGGTGATGGCCGGCGACGACGTGTTCGTGGCCATCGGGTTTAACGTGCCCGGCGAGTTATACTCGTTGCCTTTGGGAGGCGGCCAGCCGCAGGCCGGGAGGAGTTATCGGAGCTACAACGGTGGAGTGACCTTTTCCCCCTACTCATACGACATGGCCTGGCGCATCCGCGTGACCCACAACGACGCCGACGGCGACGGCATGCCGGATTGGTGGGAAGAGCGGCAGACCTGCCTGGACCCGGACCAGCCGGAGGGCCCGGGCGACGCCGACCTGGACGGGCTCGACAATTATGATGAGTTCGTCTTCGATCTCGACCCGTGCAATCCCGACGTGGACGCGGACGGGCTGCCCGACGGCGACGAGGTCATGATTTTTGGCACTGACCCTAAATCGCCGGACACCGACGGCGACGGCATCGGCGACTACGTGGAGGCCGTGGCCGCGCCCTGCCTCGATCCTTTATCCGCCGACACCGACGGCGACCTGCTCCTGGACGGCGGCAGCGCGGGGGAGGACAAAAACGGCAACGGTGCGCTCGACCCCGGCGAGACCGACCCCTGCAACCCCGACACTGACGGCGACGGCCTTGATGACGGCGCGGAGCTGATCGTTTATCTTACTGATCCGCTTCTGCCCGACACCGACGGCGACGGACTCACCGACGGCGAGGAGGCGTACGGCTATGGGACCGATCCGGCCTTGTCTGACTCTGACGCGGACGGCATCAACGACTACATCGAGGCCGTGACCAGGCCCTGCCTCGATCCCCTCTCTCCCGACACCGACGGAGACCAAATTCTCGACGGCACCAGTGCAGGAGAGGATAAAAACGGTGACGGCGTCCAGGACCCGGGCGAGACCGATCCCTGCAACCCCGACACCGACGGCGACGGAATGCCCGACTCCTGGGAATATGGTTATCCCTGCATGATAGCCTACACCCAGGATCAAACTCAGGATTATGATGCCGATTTCCTGGATAACTACGATGAATACCTCAACTCGACCGATCCCTGCGACCCGGACACCGATGGGGGAAGGGAACTGGATGGCTCCGAGGTAATTTACGGTCGCGACCCGCTCGATCCGGGGGACGACGTGGAGACCGCGGTATTCGACCCGGCCTGGGGAGCACCGCGGTGCTCATCCTCCAGTCCGTGCATTGTCCCCTCCCTCCTGATTAACAGCCGCGGCTCCATATCCGGAAGAGCGGAACCCAACCGGCCCAACACCCTGCTCTCCAGCCCTTGCCCGGACGGAAACAACGGCATTTACCACGTTGATGAATCGCTTGACTCCTATGTCATTACCATCTTGGCCGGGGATCGCTTTTTCCCCGGAGCTCCCGTCCGCCTCGACGCCACGGTATGGTGCCGCTCCCAATCCCGAGATGCGCTCCAGGTGTTCCAGGCCGATGCCGCCTCGGCGCCGGTCTGGAATTACGTGGGCGGCGCTTCCTGCCCCGGACTGGGCCAGAGGACCATCAGCGTAACCTTCAACCTGGGCCCCGTGACCGGCGACCAGGCCATCCGCGTGGCCTTCACCCGCAGCTCGGGGCCGGAAGCCTGCGCCGCGGGGAATAAAAATGACCGCGACGACGTGGTCCTGGCCGTGGTCATGCCCTGCATTGATGGCGACGGCGACGGCTACGGCCCGAACTGCGCCCTCGGGCCCGACTGCGATGACGGCGACTCCACCGTGAACCCCGGCGAGATCGAGGTCATGTGCGACGGTAAAAACAACGACTGCGACGCCGGCACGCCCGACGACGGCGACGCCGACGGCGATGGGCTCAGCTATTGCGATGAACTAATCTGGGGCACCAGCGATTCCGATTCCGACTCCGACGACGACGGCCTCACCGACGGCGCGGAAGTCCACGCCTACGGCACCGCCCCCGATTACTGGGACACCGACGGCGATTATCTGCCCGACCTTTACGAGGTGGAGCACATGGCCGACGCGCCTCCCCTCGATCCCCTTGACCCGCTCGACGGCCATACGAATTTCGAGCCGTCTTTCCAAAAAGACACCAACCCCAACTTCCACGAGTACTGGAACGGGACCGACCCCTGGAGCTTTGACCCGAGCCCCAACCTTGCCGCCTTCCCGGACACCCCGGGCTGCTACTACTGGGGCGAGGGCGACGGCGACGGCTACGTGCTGGGTTCCGACCAAGCCATCCTCCAGGCCGAGGTCCTGTCAATCCACCAGAGCTACGACAAGGTCATCCCGCGCGGCATACCCGACGTTCAGGACCTCGACGCCGACGGCTACATCCTGGGCAGCGACCTGGTCACCATCCGGGGCTTCGTCCTGAGCGCGCCGGTGGGCACGGTCAACAGCCGGGCCGCCGATCTGGAAAAGGTTTACGAGCCGGCCGCGGACGTGCTGGTGGGAAGCACCACTCACGTCACGGTCCGGGTGCGCAACTCCAACCTCGCCAACGTGCTGTACCAGGGCGGCTTCTCCGTGGTCTTCTCCATTGATCCCGCCTCCGACGGCACCGCCGTCCTGCTCGGCGGCGACGGCAGTTACAGCGCGGGCCCGGCGGGCAACCGCTTCGACGTGTCCGGCGTCAACGGCAAACTTGACGGCGGCCACGCCACCATCGTCCTCGCCATCACCGGCCCCGGCGCCATCATCGTGAACGCTCAAATCCCCCATTGCGGTCTTTTGCTCGCCGAAGAAAAAGGCCGATGGATGAATGACGTTGACCTGTTGCCGGCATTCACCCTGAACGCGGTGACTCTCCCATGACCGCGGCGTGACAATCCCCTATGGGCGTTTTTACCGGCGCCGGAAAAGCCGTATCATTTCCGGCATCGCCGCAATCCGGTTTCCCGCGGGATACCCTTGCCCTATTCACCCTTCCGCCGGCCCTGACCCGCGGGGCCGCGCCGTTTTAACGGGTATTGACAAACCGGTATGATAGGCAGTACCATTTAGGATGTAGGCAAAGGCTGTCTCGGGCGGGAACTTTCAATCGTCTGGGCCGGGGAGCGAACCGGCATTTTTTTATTTTTTAAAGGAGTAGAAAATGAAATCATTGAAGATTACATGGGCCGGTCTGTTGCTGGCGGCGATGGTTCTGGCGTCGTTCGGCTGCAAGAAGACTGAAAGCACCCCGGCCGGCGGGACCACTGGCGCTCCGGTCGCCGGCGACGATTCCGTCTGGATCAAGGTCAACGGACAGGACATCCTGCGCTCGGAAATCGAGAATGACATCGCGGACATCAAGAAGAAGATGGGGGGACAGATGCCGCCCGAACAGATGGCCATGATGGAGCCGACGATCAAGCGTGAGACCATGAAGCGGGCGGTGCAGCGGGCGCTGTTGGACCAGATGGTGGCCAAGGACGGGATCATAGCCGACGCGGCCAAGGTTGATGAAGAGATGGCCAAGATCAAGGAGCGGTTCCCCGACCCGAACATGCTTGAGCAGAAGCTCGCGGAATTCAATATGACCGAGGACAGCCTCAAGCAGGAGATCGCGAAGAACCTGGCTTACCAGCAGTTGTTCGAGAAAAACGCCCCGGTGCCGGACCCGTCCGATGAGGAGATCCAGCAGGTTTACGACCGGGCCAAGGATCGGCTGAAGGAGCCGGAGCAGGTCAAGGTCACCCACATCGTGCTCATGGTCCCTTCCTCCGCATCCGAGGAAACCAAGAAGCAGAAAAAGGGCCTGGCCGAGACCATCCGCAAGAAAATCCTGGCCGGCGAGGACATGGCGGCCCTGGCCGAGAAGTACTCGGATTCCCCCAACAAAGCGGACAAGGGCATTGAGACCTTCCCCAAGGGCCAGATGCCGGAGGCCTTTGACACCGCCGTGTTCGCGCTCAAGCCCGGCGAGCTCTCCCGGGTCATCGAGACGCCGGTGGGCTATCACATAGTGCGGATGCAGGAGCTGATTCCGGAGACCTCCACCCCGCTCGAAGAGGTGCGGGAAAAGATCATTGCCTATCTCAAGGAAGACCAGCAGAAAAAGGCCTTTGATAACTACATCGAAGGCCTGACCAAGAACGCGGACGTCCAGTACCTCGAGCCCCTGCCCGAGGAAACGCCGCATGGCATGGGCGGACCCATGATGATGGGAGCAGAGCCTGAGGAAGGAAGCACGCCTGAGCCGGTAACGCCCGAGGAAATGCAGCCGGAAACGGCCCCGGCCCCGCCGGCTGAGGCCCCGGCGCCCGCGGCCGCTCCCGCTCCAGCGCCGCCCTCACCAGCCCCCGCGGCGCCCGGCCCGGAATGAGCGCGTTATAATATCGCGGTGCAACGAAAAAGGGGCGTGTAATTCACGCCCTTTTTTTCCCGCGCCCCTTATCGGCCCAGGACCCGCCGCGTGAGCTCGTTATAAATCTTCCTGCCGAACATGCGGGTGAGGATCTCGCGCGAGCGGACCAGGATGTGGCTCTCCGGGGCGCCGCGCCGGGAGACGCAGGGCCTTGCTTTATCGCCGGCGTCGAGGATGATCTTGGTTTCCCGGTTCAGCGTCGAAATCACGACCTCGCCGCGGATCACCACCACCACCACCGGATAAAGCGAGCAAATGTACGGCTTCGCCTCCAGCGGATCAACCCCGTTATCGAGGGCCCACGCGTGGATCATGCAGCCCCGGCCGCCCGGCATCAGGAACAGGCAGTCGTCATTCTTTTTCCGGCGCATCACCTTCTCGAACTCATCGCTCCACCACCAGAAGTCGCCCCCGTCGAGCGTGCGCTTGAGCGCCGGATACGCGCGCAAGAGCGCGGGCAGGACCTTGCTCACCGCCGCAACGTCCCTGCTCGTAAGCTCCAGGTCATAGCCGGAACAGCAGAACGCCTTCGGGTCCCGCCTGCGGCAGGCGCCGCAGTTGTAATAGCTGTCCAGGCTGCCGCCGTCGAAGATCAGGTTCTCGCGCATGAAGACGCGCGGCTTCTGTTTCAAGTACTCCAGATACCTGTCCTCGGTGTCGCGGCCCAGATCATCCAGGATGGCGCTGAAATCCTGGCGCAGGTTTTTAGTCATGAATTGCGCGGCTCCCTTATTTTGTTTCTTCGCGGAGTCCCGGCGCGAGGCGCCGGGCACGATTGAAGCATACGTGGATAATAATGGCTCACTCCGACTATTTCATCCCTCTTTAATTCTCTCCAGGTATTTCCCGATCCGCGCCAGCCCTTCCTCGATCCTTTGCTCGCGGGTGGCGTAGGAGAAGCGGAGGTAGCCCTCGGCGTTCTGGCCGAAGTCTATGCCGGGGGCCACGCCGACGTGGGTGTGTTCGAGCATTTCCATGACGAACTTCAAGGAGTCGTCGGTGTAGTGGCGGGCGTTGGCGAGGACGTAGAAGGCGCCGGTGGGCTCGTGGGTTACGCCGAAGCCGAGTTTTTTCAGGCCCTGGAGCATGGCCAGCCGGCGGCGGTTGTAGATGGCCCGCATGCGCTCCACGTCCGGCTCCGCGCGTTCGAGCGCGGCCAGGGCGGCCCACTGCACGAAGTCGCCGGTGGAGATGAAGAAGTTCTGTGCGACTTTCTGCATCGGGCGCACCATGCCCCGTGGCAAAATGCAATAGCCCACTCGCCAGCCCGTCATGGCGTAGCGCTTGGAGAAGCCGTTCAAAACGATGGCGTTGTCGGTGAACTCCAATATCGAACGCTCGCGGCCCTCGTAAACCAGGCCGTGGTAAATCTCGTCGGAAATGATGAGCGGCCCCAGGCCGGCGACCTCTTGCATTCGCCCGGGCGAGAGCAGGTTGCCGGTCGGGTTACCGGGCGAGTTGATGAGGATGGCGCGGGTCCGGTCCGTGAGCCGCTCCCGGATCATCTCCGGCCGGTACTGGAACGCGTCTTCCTCGTACACCGGCACGGGCACGGCCCGGCCGCCCAGGTACTCGATCATGTTCGGATAACAGGCGTATGAGGGGTCGGAAAGGATCACCTCGTCGCCCGGGTCCAGGATGCCCGAAAAGACCAGGAACATGGCGGGCGAGGTTCCCGGCGTTACGATCACCTGGTCCGGATGCACCTTGACCCCGTAGCGCTTTTCGTAGTCCGCGGCGATGGCCTCCCGAAGCTCGATCACGCCCAGCGAATGAGTGTAATGCGTCTTACACTCCCGGAGAGCGCATAGCGCGGCCTCCGTGATGCATTCCGGCGTGTCGAAATCCGGCTCGCCCACCGCCAGCGAGATCACGTCCGCGCCCTGTTTCTTCAGCACCGCCATCCGGTCAATCACGTCCATCACCAGAAACGGCGGTATCTCCCGAGCCCGCTTTGACACCCTGGACCACTCCATGCTGACCTTCCCCTTTAAAACTACATCGCCCGGCCCCGACCGCGGCGGAACATCATTATAACGCCGTCTTCGGTTTTATAAAATGCGGCGCGGACATAGTGCGCCGTTATTTTTCCAAGACCGACCGGCCGTAGTGCAAGGAGAGCGACCCCAGTCAGTATTTAGGGTGCCAGCGACCGATTTTCCGGAATTTTCAAGTTGGACCCGGTCTTAACTGTCGTTTTGGCGGAAACGATTATCCGGCCTTAGCGTTATATAACGCTAAGGCCTCATTAAAAATTTTAATGATAGATGAAAAATTATCAAAATACTACTTGACAAACAAATACGATCATGTTAGTAGTATTAAGAGAACGGAATCGCACATGCATTCATGCTTTAAAGAAAAGACGACGTTCACGCGCCATGCTGACGCGATTGAGGAGAGCCACGCCAAATGAAATTATCCACGCGCGCGAGATATGCTTTGCGGGCCATGATGGTGGTTGCTCGGGACACCCATGACGGGGTTCCGATCAACCTGGCCGAGGTCGCGGACCGGACGCACCTGCCGCGGCGCTACCTGGAGCAGGTTGCGATCTCGCTGAAGAACGCGGGGCTCTTGCGGGCGGTGGCCGGGAAGAACGGCGGCCACCTCCTCACCCGTCCGGCGAAGGACATCAAGTTGGGCGAGATCGTGGAGGCGACGATCGGTCCGATCAACATCGTGGAGTGCCTCGCGGACACCGAAGCCTGCATGCTGGTTGAAGGCTGCGAGTGCCGGAGCCTTTATTCCATGATCAACACGAGCATCCGCGACGCGTTCAACGCGTTCACCCTGGCCGACCTGGCCGAGCGCCGGGTGGCGGGAATGGTGAAGCAGATGACCGGCACGGCGTTGGAGGCCCACCGCTGACCGGCCGGGCGGGACCAGCAACGGGCGGATTGAACGCCAAGGCGCAGAGACGCCAAGAATAGAGGTTCTTCGCAAGGGAGAATGGATAATAGGTGCGGCGCGGATCGCGGAGAGCGAAGGGCGAAGGGCGTAAATTAAATCAGCGCCAAAGCAGTGGTCTTTCACGCTCTACGCCCCGCGCTCTACCCTGTACGCCTCCCCGCTGCTCCCATGATATTTTTCGGATCCGCTCGGGAACGTGAATTTTTAAAAAAAGGAGGAGGACGTAAATGTCGGCGGCATTCAATCCAACCGGGGCGAAGTCAACGCCGGTCGAGAAGAAGATCGGCGGCTCTACGGTCCGGCTGCAGCACGGCGACCTGTGCGCGCTCCCGGTTGACGCGTTCGTGTTTTACGCGCGGGAGGACCTGGCGCTGGGCTCCGGCTACGGCACGGCCATCCAGATGCGGGGCGGGGTGGCGGTGAAGAACGAGCTCGCCAAGATCGGCGCGATCAAGATGGGGGAGGCGGTGATCACGGGCGCGGGCGCGATGACGGCCAGGCGCATCATCCATGCCTGCGGGCCCAAGTTCCAGGAGGCGGAGCTGGAGAGGAAACTCGCGGACTGCATGGAATCGGCGCTCAAGCTCGCGGCCGACAACGGCCTCAAGACCCTGGCCTTTCCGCCCATGGGCGCCGGCTTTTACGGCGTGCCGCTGGACTTGTCGGCCAAGGTGATGCTCGCGGCGATCAAGCAGCACCTGGCCGGCCGGACGTCGCTCACCGATGTCATCATCTGCGTTAACGACTACCGCGACTACGCGCCCTTCGCGAAAGCGTTCGAGACCTTATAAGGAGGAGTGTCATGCACGAAATCAGTCCGCTGCTGCGGTTTTCGGAGGACAAGCTCCAGATCATCGCGCTGTTGTTCATGGCCGCGGTTTACGTGATCAAGGTCAAGTGGATCCTTAAATTCACCGCCGGCAAGGAGCGCCAAAAGACCACCAGCACCGGCCGCACCGACGCCAGGAAGGGCGCGTATTACTCGCTGTTCAACATCTTCATGCCCTGGACCATGTCCAGCTACCGCCAGCACCCGCTCTTCTACCTCCAGTTCGGCGTCTTCCACACGGCGGTGGCCGTGTCCATCGCCATGTCGGTGGCCATGCCCTACTTCCCGGGCCTGATCGCGAACCACTACCTCGTGCTCCTGATGCAGGCCCTGTTCGGCGCGGCCTTCCTGATCGGGCTCGGCCGGCTCATCCGCCGCATCGCAAGCCCCTACATGAGGGCCATCAGCTCGCCCGACGATTATTTCTCGCTCTGGCTCCTCACGGTCTGGTTCGCGTTCGCGTTCATGGCCGCGCCCAATCGGCCGGAGCTCACGGAGCTCTGGCTCACCGGCTACTTCCTGCTCACCGCCTTATTCCTGTTCTACGTGCCTTTCTCCAAGATCTCGCACTACATCTTTTACCCGTTTACGCGCTGGTACCTGGGCAAGACGCTCGGCCACCGGGGCGTGTATCCGATCCCCTTCAATCCCGGCCATGAGCCGCTGACCCGGCTGTTTGCTCAAAACCCCCGGCATCCGGCCGCGGTCAAGGAAGCGAAGTAAAAAAAGGAAGCGAGGAGAAAGTCATGGGTAAAGCAATCGAGAGATCGTACAAGTGCCAGAAAGTCGTGGAGCGGCTGCACCAGAAGGTGAACCGGCAGATTCTGGGGTCGCTGGAGGCGTGCGTGCATTGCGGGATGTGCACCGACCAGTGCCATTACGTGCTGGCCAACCCGGGCGACGTTACCTACATGCCGTCGTACAAGGCGGACAAGCTAAGAAAGCTCTTCAAGGCGCACATTGACTGGACCGGCAAGGTCTTCCCCTGGTGGGTGGGCGCGCGCGACCTGTACAGCGACGAGGAGCTGGAGGAGCTGAAGGACGTGGTGTTCGGCAAGTGCACCAACTGCCGGCGCTGCTCGGTGAACTGCCCCATGGGCGTGGACATGGCGACCTTCAACCGGATGGCGCGGGGCCTCTTGGTGTCGGTGGGGGTGATGCCGGAGGGCGTGGCGGTGGTGGCGAAGGACCAGTGGGAGATCGGCAACCAGATGGGGGTGCTCAAGGAGGACTACCTGGACACGCTGCAGTGGATGGAAGAGGAGCTGCAGAACGAGTACAAGGACCCGTCAATCAAGATCCCGGTGGACCGGATGGGCGCGGACATCATGTACACGATCAACCCGCGGGAGGCCAAGTACGACCCGCGGACCATCGCGGAGGCCGCGGCCATTTTCCACTTCGCCGGCGCGAGCTGGACCATGCCGAGCGAGGGCTGGGACATGACCAACTTCGGGCTGTTCAACGGCGACGACGAGCTGGGCGGCGCCGTGGCCAAGCGGCTCTATGACGCGGCGGAGGCGCTTCATGTGAAGAAGGTGGTGATCTCGGAGTGCGGGCACGGCTACCGTTCCACGCGCTGCGAGGGCCAGAACTGGGGCCAGCGCGACGTGAGCTTCGAGATGGAGAGCTCGGTCATCACCATGCTCCGCTACATCAAGGAAGGTGACCTTCCACGACTCCTGCAACAACGCCCGGAGCTGCGGGCTCACCGAGGAGCCGCGCGAGCTCCTGCGCCTCGTGTGCACCGACTTCCGCGAGATGTACCCGAACCGGGCGGAGAACTTCTGCTGCACCGGCGGCGGCGGCGCCATGTCCATGTCCGAGTACGCGCCCCGGCGCCTTAAATCGGGCATCGTCAAGGCCGAGCAGCTCAAGGCCACCGGCGCCAAGATCGTGGTCACCTCCTGCCATAACTGCGTGGACGGGCTCACCGACCTGATCAAGCACTACAAGCTCGACCTGGAGGTCCGCCAGCTCGTGAACCTGGTTTGCAACGCTATGGAAGTGCCCGCCGTGCTCGCGGAGACGGTCGAGAAAAAGGCCCCCGAGGGAGTGGGCAAAAGGATCCTGGTCATTGACGACGAGCGCGACATCCGGACCTTCCTCAAGAACATCTTCCAGGAGCGCGGCTACGACGTGCTGGAAGCG
>Ga0307380_10010410_pt1 | contig 11721 bp, 12 predicted proteins | sample UN3MG_FD_202239 | JGI IMG/M metagenome (GOLD analysis project Ga0307380, IMG submission 202239) | Soil microbial communities from Risofladan, Vaasa, Finland - UN-3 | ecosystem: Environmental > Terrestrial > Soil > Coastal area > Acid sulfate soil | place: Finland: Risofladan, Vaasa | collected... | reverse complement strand
TTGCAGCAGGAAGCCCTATATGACAATGAGCATGAAAGGCATCTCTCCGCCTGGTCGAAAGAAATATTGAGTAACTGGGGCGAGGTCTTCCAATTTGAGAACGCTTACCTGCTGGAAATTTCTTCAGCCGTAAACGCCAAATACGGCGATACCGTCAATATCCACTATACGGGCAGGCTGCAGAATGATACGGTATTCGCCACTACGATGAACCAGGCCGCCTTACAATTAACGATCGGCCGGGGTCAGGCCTTCCCGGGTCTTGAAAACGCTGTTGTGGGTATGAGTCCGGGTGAATCCAAAACTGTCAAAACACCGGCTGCAATCGCGTTTGGCCCGCATCGGAAAGAAATGACACAAATTATAAATAGGGATCAATTCCCAAACCATTTAAAACCCATGGTGGGCCAGAAATTACAAGACCATCAAAGGGATGGCCAAATAATCAATGTAATGGTAACCGATGTTTCCGAATCAACTGTAACACTGGATGCCAACCATCCGTTAGCCGGTAAAGACCTGATCTTTGAAATTCAGCTCGTAGAGGTTCTTTAATCTCTGCATATATCAGACAAATAGTTAAGGAAAAAGTGCTTTTGAACGATAATGAATTATGTCTCGTGTATATTCCGGCCGGATTCGTGAATTTTGGCGAAAGTATTAAACTTAAACAATAGGGCAAACAGAAATGTCGACTTTACGTCTTCCAGGGCTTTTAACAGGGATCGATACAAGCCAGCTCATTGCCCAACTGATGGCTACCGAGCGCCGTACGCTCAATATATACGAAGAGCGTAAAAGTACATGGGACGGGAAAAAAGAGGCCCTTAGCACTCTCGAATCTAAACTGAGCAACCTAAGAAGCTCGGTTCGTGCTCTTTCCGACGCTAACGAACTTCGCGCCTTCTCAAGCACATCCAGCGACACTGACAAAGTGACTGCTGAAGCATCCTACAATACTTTTGAAGGCAATCATACAGTCGTTGTTAACCAGTTGGCCTCCGCTGAGCGATGGGTTCACACCGCCGGCATAGAATACGCCGAGGATTACGTAGGGGCCGGCACGTTTATTTATTCATATGACCATCAGGAAACAACGTTAACAACCACAGCAACGACGACACTTGAAGAACTGGCCGGTTTAATCAATAACGATGCGAATAATCCTGGTGTCACAGCGAGCCTGCTGTATTACAACAAAAGCTATCATCTGGTCCTCAACGGAAATGATGCCGGCACAGATTATGCGATCTCCGTCAACGCAAGCAGTACTGAAGTGTGGCAAGCTGACTCGGCCCTGACCGTTGGCAGCGATAACGCCACGCTAAGCACAAAAATAACAGAACTCGACCAGTTTATGGGTAGTCTGGGGACAGGAGATAAAATTACAATCACCGGTAAAAATCATAGTGGTGCGGATATAACGCTGGTAGAGCTTACCGTCACCAGCAACACCAAACTCACTCATCTTATTTCAGAGATTAATGACGCTTTTGACGGGATAGCCAAGGCAACTCTCGTTAACGGAAAAATTGTTTTAACCGATGACCTCAACGGAACAAGTGGACTCGAAATTGGTTTATCTTTCACACAGGGTACCGGGTCGTCGGCAGAGCTGACTCTGCCTACCGAAGCAGAGGATTGGACGGTAACACAAGGCGGTACACCGGGGACCCTTAGATATTTCGAACCTGCGGACTTCACCGAAACCCAATCAGCCCAGGACAGCCAAATACGGGTAGACGGCTACCCTTCCGGCGAATGGATCAGCAGAAGCTCCAACACAATCGACGATGTCATTAGCGGCGTAACACTGCATTTGCACGACACGACCGATGAGACCGGAGAGGAAATAACTCTGACCAGAGATATCCAGTCGGTAAAAGATAAATTGACCTCTATGGTCAACGCCTACAACCTCGCTGCTGTCTATATCCAGGAAAAGACCGGTTTCAACAACGCCTTAAAAACTGCCGGTGTCTTAATGGGAGATTATGTCGTTTCTACAATCAGGTCACAGATTCGCACTCCTCTTATTTCCCAGACCAGCGGATTTATAGAGGATACCGACAATTTCCTGATGCCCGGCCAGATCGGCCTGGAGATTGATAGGGACGGAGTATTAAATCTGGACACAAACGTCTTCGACGAAGCCCTCGCCGAAGATTATATGGGCGTCCTGGCCCTGATTGGAGCGGACAAAAACGGCAGCAGCGACAGCAATACCATTCAGTTTTATAATGCCAGCAGCAATTATACGACAGCGGGCAACTACGACGTCGAGGTGGTTGTAAGCGGCGGGGCAATCACCAGCGCTAAAATGAAATTATCAACCGAATCGACATGGCGAGATGCAACATATAGCGGAAATATTGTCACCGGTGACAGCACCTTCGACGGTAACGGCGACCCTGTGTACCCCGAAAACGCCCTTCAGCTCAGCATCGACCTGAGTCAGGACAACACCTTTACAGCCACGGTCAGAGTCAAGCAAGGCTTTACCGGAGCAATAGAAGATGCACTGGACAACATGCTCAAGGTAACAACCGGCTCGGTGCAAATAGATCAGAAACACGTGGACAACCAAATAAAAGAAATCCAGAAAAAAATTGAGCTTGAGGAGTACCGCCTTACCGTAAGGGAAAAAAGATTGATCACCCGATTCGCCCGTCTTGAAAAAACCCTGGCCTTGATACAAAACCAGATGGCCGCCCTGGGATTCGGTACGGCATAAAAGTCAGAGTATAACTTTAGTTCTCCTACGGTTGGCGATTGCAGAAAATACCCGGAACCCTCAATCGCATCCGCCGGCTTTATTTTTTACGACGCAAACGATAAATCATAGCTAACACTTCCGCTACCGCCACATACAAGGCCTCGGGTATAGGATTGCCGGGCTCGACCGCTGAATATATTGTTCTGGCCAGTTCCGGCCTTCTTATGATCGGCACTCCATAAGCCCGTGCAATTTCTCTAATTCTCTCAGCCAAATGGTCTGCTCCCTTGGCCACCATCACAGGTGCCTCCATTCCCTTGGCGTCATATCGCAGCGCAACAGCAACATGCGTTGGGTTAACAAGAACCACACTGGCCTTCGGAACTTCCTGCAACATGCGCCTGGATGTCATCTCAATCTGAAGTCTCCGGATTCGACCTTTTACCTCCGGCGAACCTTCTGTGTCCCTGCGATCCTGCTTTACTTCCTGACGCGTCATCTTAAGGTCTTGGATATACTTCCATTTCTGATAAATAGCGTCGGCAATCCCTATTATCAGAAGTACAACACCAACACGTATTAAAAGACCAAGTATAATCCGGGCAATAACTGCAAGTATTTGTGTAGACCAGGCCCATCGAAGCGTAGCAAAAACATCGAGCCTGCTCTTAAGGTAGAACCAGACAATAAGTGAAACACATAACAATTTTAGTATGGAGGCCAGAAGTTTTACCATCGATCGAGCGTTAACCAGTTTTCCAAATCCCGCCACCGGATTCAGTTGATTGAACTTAAGCTCGATGGCTCCCGGCGAGAAATTCAAGCCGCTAATAGCAACACCGGCCAAAACCGCGCCTACGAAAAGTGCCGCTAAAATCGGAAGAGTAACAAGGATTAAATCGACAGTTTTTCCATTGATAAAAGCCAGAAAGGATTCTGTGCTGGCGAAAACGACATGTTCGCACGACATTCCATGCCTAATTTGAACTATGAACCATTTCGTCAGACTCGGACCCAACAGAGCAACCATCGCTATCAATACCAGAAGCGTCACAACCGAGGTCAACTCCTGGCTCTGCGGCAGTTGCCCTTTATCCCGGGCCTTCTGCAGTTTCCGGATTGTCGGTTGGTGTGTCTTCTCAGCAACCGGCTGCTCTGCCATGATTATTCCCCGATGCCGGCACGAGAGACAGGACTCTTTTAGTCCTCATCTCCGGTACTCGCTTTTACACTTCACAAGGGCAACAGTTTGCCCATCAATTTAGCAAATTCGCCTACAAATGTACTAATGAACGGCAAAAATATAGCCACCATTAACAGCCCCAGTCCTACACGCAACGGCAAACTGATAAATAAAATGTTCATTTCCGGGACCATGCGTGCTAACACAGCCAAGACAACCATCAACAACATAAACGCCGCCAATATCGGTGCGGCCAGTTTCAAGCCGTGTATCAACATTGTCGAGCCGGCTTGAATTATCCCTTCGGTCAGAACCGGAATTGTCGGGATACTGCCGGCGGGAAACGACTCATAACTTCGTGAAATTATCAACAAAAACAAATGGTGACCGTTGGCACTGAGAAACAGCATGATAAATATCATCTCCAGCAAACTGCCCAGCGGCTGTTCTCTCTCACCGGTCAATGGGTCCAGTATCTCGGCCATAGCCAAACCCATCTCCCGTTCTATAATCCGACCGCTCAATTTAACCGCGGCAAATACAAAAGCAACCACTAATCCCAGAGCCAATCCATACGTAGCTTCATTAGCGATCAACAATACTGCCTCCGCGGTAGAAACCCGGCCAGCAACAACCGGTACGGGTATTATCATCGAAAAGAAAATCGCCAACATCACCGTCATCGCAACTTTGATTCTGATCGGAATGCTTTTCCACCCAAAAACAGGAATAACCAGAAAAAACGCCGAAATCCTTGTCAGCACCATTACAAAACCAAGCAGCTTTTCAATCATCAGTGCCATTTATCTTCAGTGCCCGATATTTTGGACATGGCCAAAAATCTCGTTGGTGAATCTGAGCATGATTCCCAGCATCCAGCCGCTGCAAATCATAATGACAACACCGACGGCCAGAAGCTTCGGGACGATTGTCAAGGTCATATCCCGGATGGAAGTCACCGCCTGAAGCAAGGTCACCACCACTCCCACAATCATACACGTCAGGAGAATCGGAGCAGCCAAAAGCAAGGCCGTCTCAAGAGTATGCCTGCCTAAGTAAAGAACGAAACTGCTGTCCATCTGTCAAATCCCTACAAAAAAATCTGTGCTTTAATTAAAACTCAGGCTGAGACTCTTCGCCAGCAACCCCCACCCATCAACAAGAATGAATAATATCAGCTTGAAAGGCAGCGAAATCATCACCGGCGGCAGCATCATCATACCCGCACTAAGCAAAACGCTTGCAATAACCATATCTATAAGCAGAAAAGGAATAAACAAGAGGCAGCCCATCTCGAATGCCGTGCGGAACTCGCTGATAATAAATGCCGGAATAACTATATGCAAATCTATCTCCATCGGACTTCTGGGAAGCTCTATTTTGGCCATCTGCACAAAAAGAGCCAAATCAGCTTGCCGGCATTGTCGCAGCATAAACTCCTTGATACAATCGCCGGCCCTGGTCCCGGCTGTCTGAAAATTAATCTCATCCGCGATATAAGGCTGAATCGAGCTTGTGTTAATCTTCGAAAGCGTAGGTGTCATTGTGTATAAAGTCAGGAACAACGCTAAACCTATTATGGCAACAGTAGGCGGTATGGTTTGCGTAGTCAAAGCACGCCGAATAAAAGCCAGAACAATAACTATTCTCATGAAGGATGTCATCATTACTAAAAGGCTTGGCAAAATCGCCAGACCGCTGAAGATGATTACCAGTTTGACAGGAGTTGACCAATCTTTACCTTCGGTCTCGTTGGCCGTAGCCTTGTCTATGACAGTCATTAAATCTCCGATGCTCGGAATACCGAGTGCCGGGGCACTTACTTCAGAAGCATCGTTTGGAACTCTCGGCAGTTCAGGTTGACCGAGCGGATTGGCACCCTGACCAAAGGACAGTCCGGCAAATATCAAAACAACAACCGCAGGAAAAAGCATTCTATTAAGCTTACAGGCCATCTATATTCTCAATTATAATTCGCTTCTTTAGCTGATAAATCCATTAAGTCGCCGGTCAGGTCGGCCAACTTCGTTATATTCTCATTTGTGCTGCCTATTAGAAACCGCTGATTGCCTATTTCGAGTAAATGTACTGCCTTGCGGGGCCCGAGATGGACCGTTTCGACGATACGGATTTCTTTGCCCGGCAGGTTGGTAATCCTTGGCAGGAGCTTTTTGGAAACGTAAATCGCCGCTATAAATAGAGCAAGAACAAATAAAACCGCAAGCACTGCTCTAATGGAAAAACCTGCTCCACCAGGATTAAAGTCCGATCCACTGAAAAAATCGGGATCATTTGCAAACAAGGGGCTATTTGTCGACCCCGTATCTGCTTGTGGCTGGCTGGAATCGGGCTGCGATTTTTCAGACTCCGTTCCATTAGTCGTGGACTTGGCCGAGCAGATAACCAGCACACCGGCAACCAACGCAACCGTTATCAAAAACACAATGTTTTTTTTCTTAAATTCAACCACACTTCAAAGCACATCAAAAACTATTCTCGGGCTGTCATTTCGCGACATACTACGAGCGCACTAATAAGTATTTTGAGTGCAAATAGCGTGCCGAAATGCCAAAATGGTCTTTGATACATCGCCAGCAGTGATTTTTAGGCAAAAACCGCGTGCACGCATATAAAAGTTGTCGAAAAACTTGACAAGCGTATAAATTAATCACTCGCCCTTAAAACTGCGATTAGTATCTGTGAACGCTTCGAAATCGGGCTGTCCCGCCCCACCCAATCACCTCCCGGGCCCGCTCCCCAGGAATAAACAGACCACTTAGATTGACCGCCAGCCAGGCTACGCCGTGACTGAGCCCCCCCTGCCGCAGACAGAGTTCCCCGCAGAAAATCCGCCGCTATTCGGGCACGCCTTGCCGAGAGTAACCACTTCTCTTTATCACTCTTTCCATCAGAGGCCAGGCCGAGAACATATAGTTCGACCGGCTTTCGGCCTGCATTCTGCTGTAAATCCAGGCAAAATCCACGCAGGAACTTCCTCGCCGACTCATTCAGATCATCGCTTCCAGGGGAAAAGTGAACGTTAGTTACCGAAAAACTGGTCCTTTCAGCGACAATTTGCGAAGGCACAATTGTTGTCATTTGTTTAAGATTTTGAAGAATCCGGCGAAGCTCTTCCGCCCTTGCATCAATAGTTCTTCGTTCGGCCACTTCATCGGGATTATTTATGTAGTGCATGGTTTTAAGGTTGCCCAGGTTAGTTATTTCCCCCCTTCCGAAAAACACTCCCAGCCCGATGTACCTAATCGACTCCAGAAAAGAGGTCCTGCCTCTGTTAAATAGTTCGGGATCCTGGGTAGAAGCCAGGGATAGCAGCATTACGAAAAACGTAAGCAGCAGCGTGACCATATCTGAAAAAGTCACGATATAAGCCGGGACTTTAGGACCTCCATCCTCGATAATCAGATGCGGACGCTTCAATTGTAAATACTCCGTCGCAACAACACAATTTCAACCGTACGTTCAGTTTCCGACAGCCCCGGGCCCGGCTGGCCATTCCCAAAATCCCCTTGAGCCAAGGTGCCTTCGGCCGAGATGCTGAAACGGTCGCTGTCAAGATTTTGCTCTTTCGTGAGATATTCCATCACCGCCCATGCCCGTGGCAGGCCGAAGTTTTCACTGGCTTGATTGTTTGTCGGTCCGTTTTCACTGACAACAATCCGGCTGGGGGATTCTCTTAAGAACGGCGCCATTGTATCCATAATACGGTATCCCTCTGGCGAAAAAGCTGATCCTTTAGCCCAAAAAACCTTCTTCGATGAGATTAAGAATGCCACGCCGGTGGTGAGATTAATTATCTTCGTCTCTTTCAACAAGCCGTCCTTAAATCCCTGCTCCGAAGTAGCTGTCTCACTGCCTTTGTCGAGTTCAGCTACATATTTGACCGGAGGCAGATACAACAACGCGTCTCTCTCGAGTTGGGTCATCGGAATAATACTGGTAAAAGCCTTTGAGTATATTACCTTCAAGCGCCGAAAGACTCCGTCGTCTTCAAAAGATGAAAAACTCAAAAGAAGCACAAAGAACGTTAACAACAGCGTCATACAATCGCTGAAAGTCACCATCCATTCCGGTGCGCCCGGTGCTTCATCGGATTCCACCTTTTTGTTAGCGCGCACCATTATATATTCGCCTTGACTTCTTCTCGCCTGCTCTGTGAGATAAACGCCTGCATTTTTTCTCGAATCGTAGTCGGATTATCACCTTGCGCGATAGCACAGACCCCTTCTACAATCATTTCCATTGAGATTGTCTCTGCCTTGGAGTAAATCCCCAATTTGCCGGCCAATGGGATAAAAATCAAATTAGCGGAAAATGCCCCGTAAAAGGTTGTAAGCAAAGCCACCGCCATACCGGCACCAATCTGGTCCGGCGAGGACAGGTTTTTAAGCATCTGGACCAGCCCGATGAGCGTGCCGACCATACCAAAGGCAGGAGCGGCTGCACCCATAAATTCCAGAATCTTTTTACCCGTCGAATGGCGGTCGCGAAGATTATCGATCTCCAGAGACATCAGGTCCCGTATTGCGTCCGGATCCTGTCCGTCCACAAGCATCTGCATACCCTTGATGAAAAACAAATCGCTTATCTTGGGAATCTCCTGCTCCAGGGCCAATGCCCCGTCACGTCTGTTGATAGCGGCAAAATTCACCATATTTTGTATCAGTTCGGACGGTGACGGGATCTTGGTTACAATCGTTTTTTTGACTACGGAAAATATTCCAAGAAACTGAGGCAGAGAAAAATGTATGAGAGTAGCGCATAACATGCCACCCATAGTAATAGCCAACGAAGGAATGTGCACAAACGACTGCCACCCGCCGCCGACAACAATGGCACCGACAATAACAAGAAAACCGAAAACCACCCCTACTATAGTCGCAATGTCCATAGTACTACTTCCCCTCAACAATCTGTTTCAATCTCTGACACAAAGCTGCCGCCATCGCCGGCTCGGAAGTCGCTAACTCGGCCAGCAATTTTGCTTTGGTCCTTTCGGTCATATAGTGCAGTATCTTGACCGCATCATCAAAGCTGCTGCTGACATTGCCGGCCTCGACAGATTGCATTTCGCTCGTATCCTGCGCTGCACACATATTAGTCATAATTTTACTGGCGCCGGTCACATCCATCTTGTCATAGAAAGCTGCTATCGATACCAGATTGGTCTTCTCTGCCTGGTCAATTTCAAGCCTGCTTTTAAGCAGTTTGTCACGCTCACTTTTTAGATTGGCAATGGTAGAAGCAAGTTCAATTCGCAGACTATTGAGGCTTTCGATGTCCTCCTTTAACACGTCCTGGGTCATCTGCAATCTTCGTTCCCGGACAGCAAGTGCCTGCAGCCTGTTGCTATACTCCTGCATTTTTCCCCGGACATCCTGGACCAAATTCCTGAGCTGCTGCTCTGTCATAGCTTTTGTCATCGGGCCGGAAGTCGACGCAACAGTGCGTATCGCTCCGGTTTGAGGCTGCGGCAGACCCGGTTCAGATTTGTCGCCGGCAAGTGCCGGCTGCTCCATTTCGTCGGGGAGGCTTACCTGAGGCGAGTTAGTAAGCCACGTGAAAACGAACGCTCCGGCAAAACTTACTAATCCCGCCGCCGCTGTTATTATTATAAATTTCTTACTCATTGGTCTTCTCCCAATTTCGCGATTTTCTGACAAATGAAATTGTAGCACCCTCATCCATCTCTTTCTGCTCAAGCTTTTCCTGTTCCTTTATAAATTGTACCTTTGCTTCAACCCGCAATTTTTCCATACCTTCTTTGAACCTTTTAACCTTCAAGACTTCGGCGATTTTCTCTCTCTGTCGAGATTCCAGCCCGTTTTTTTTATCTTCGAGTTTCCTGATCTGCTCATCACTTGTCGCCGAATATCTCAAAAAGAATTCCTGCTCACCTAATCGCTTTTTAGGATTCTCTTCGGTCAAGCCATTGATGATTTTCTCTAACATCTTTTGCCATCTGAGCAGCTCACCTCGTGTCTGAGCCAACTTTTCCGTCAGTTGAAACAATTCGGCCCTGACTTTCTGTTCCTCCTTCTTCTTAATTTCAAGAACACGCTGCAACCGCCATACGAAACGTTTCATTTAATTTCCAATTTTTCAGTCTCAATACCGGCTCGCCGGAAGTTCTTTATTACAACCGGGAACCCAACAGTTCATCCCATGATTTAGTAATAACAGCCAATCGCTCGACAGTTTCTGAAAAATCCGTCCTCTCACGAACAGGCTGAATAAGGAAATCCCTTATCCTGTCTATCAATGCCAATGCTCCGTCAATATGCCGATTGCTGCCCGGCGAAAACGCCCCGATGTTTATTAAGTCTTCGGCATCAATATAAATAGCGTATATTTCTTTGAGCTTCTGTGCTGCAAGCTTATGCTCTTTGCTTGTCACCACAGGCATCAAGCGGCTGATGCTCTGTAAAATATCCACAGCAGGATAATGACCCCTCTCAGCCAATTTTCTCGACAGAACTATGTGCCCGTCAAGCAGACTCCTGGCACTATCGGAAACAGGGTCAGCCAGATCGTCGTTCTCAACCAGGACCGTCAAAATACCCGTTATACTTCCTCTCTCGGCACAGCCTAAACGCTCGATGAGTCTCGGCATCAGTGAAAAGACGCTCGGACAATAGCCCTTGGTGGCCGGCGGCTCTCCCGCTGCAAGACCTATTTCGCGCTGAGCCTGGGCAAAGCGGGTAAGTGAGTCCATCATAAATAAAACATTTTTGCCCTTGTCCCTGAAATATTCGGCAATTGTAACAGCCACGAACGAAGCCTTTACCCGCTGAATCGCAGGTGAATCCGAGGCCGCCACGACCACAACGCTGCGCGCCAGACCATCCGGACCGAGATCCGACTCGAGAAATTCTCGAACCTCCCTTCCGCGCTCGCCTATCAGCGCAACGACGTTAACATCCGCCTCGCTCGAATTGGCAATGTCGCCAAGCAGAACGCTCTTACCAATTCCGCTGCCCGAGAAAATCCCTATTCTTTGTCCCTTGCCGCAGGTCAGCACTCCATCTATCGACCTGATACCCAAAGCCAAATGGTTCGTAATCTTTTCTCGACTAAGCGGTGCCGGACTGCTCGCATCCAATGCCTTCTTGTCCGTCCCTAACAACGGACCTTTACTATCTATAGGTTCTCCCAGCCCGTTTAATACTCTGCCCAGGATACTATCGCTCAGGGTAATATGGCGTGGAGTGGTTCGGGCAGTTACCGTATCGCCCGGCGATATGCCCTCTATACGCTCCAGCGGCAGCAAAATAAGATGGTCGTCCTGGAAACCCACCACCTCAGCCATCACTCCCCGACTATCGCGAATCCGGATGCAGCAAAGCTCTCCCAAACCTATTGCCGGGCCTATAGATTCAACCGCCTGCCCGGAAACCCGTACCACAAAGCCCTGACAATCCAACAGATTTACATCTCGCAGCGCCGAGTGAAACCTCTCAAAATCAATCTGATTGTCCAAAATCCCACTTGTAGCCATAATTTAATTTGCCTTCTCAAGCGCTTTGCCAATTCGTTCCAGGTTGTCATCGATCAGCAATTTAATAATCCCTTTCGGGCTTTCAAGTAAACATTCCGCTCGCCCGATATTGGGGTCGGGAATTAACTTAATGCCGGCTAAAACACCGCCCGGCTCATCCTGCTGAGCCTTCTGACATTTTTCAAGATCTTCAGGATTCAAATGTACTACCACATCGGGGCTGCTCGGTGCATTTTTGAGGGCTTCTTTGATGATGGATTCTATTTCGTAATCCCCATTTTCCACTTTTTGCATCAAAATCTTCCT
>Ga0307380_10010409_pt1 | contig 11722 bp, 11 predicted proteins | sample UN3MG_FD_202239 | JGI IMG/M metagenome (GOLD analysis project Ga0307380, IMG submission 202239) | Soil microbial communities from Risofladan, Vaasa, Finland - UN-3 | ecosystem: Environmental > Terrestrial > Soil > Coastal area > Acid sulfate soil | place: Finland: Risofladan, Vaasa | collected... | reverse complement strand
GAATGAGACGAAAGTATTTCGACTAGAAGTGATAGTAGAAGATAATATAAGAAGATCTCCTGCCTGAAATAGGTGGATTGGCTTAAAATCGAAGCCATACCACAATTCGGGAGGAGACCAAAATGAATGAACCAAGTGAGTTCTTTGTGGGGATGGATGTCCACAAAGACAGCATCAATTTTGCTGTACTGACAGAATCATCACCTTCGCCAGTCCTTCAAGTCCGGAAACCGAATACTCACAAAGCCGTGGATGAGATTTTGGACAAACTACATGGGCAAGGGACGGTATTTGCTTGCTATCTCAGACTTGTGAGCAGATAATGATGGAATCGGAAAACATAGTAGAGCTTGCTGCACAGGGGATGAGCTGTGAGGATTGCGCCCCGCACGTGGAGGAGCAAGGCCAATCGTTGACTCCGGGCACGGGAGGCGGCTATTCGCCGTACCTTATGGTAATCGGCGCCGGTTCAGCCGGTTTTGCCGCCGCCATTCGGGCAGCCGAATTGGGTTTCAGCGTCACGGTGGTGGAAGCCGGTACGATCGGCGATACCTGCGTGAACGTCGGCTGTGTCCCTTCCAAGACTCTGATCCGCGCGGTGGAACAGGTCCACCGGGCCGGCAGTTCGCCCTTTCGAGGTGCATCCACACGCGCCGAACGCCTGGACTGGAAAGAGGTGATCACCCAGAAGGACGAGCTGGTAGCCAGGCTGCGGGATACGCGGGGGATGGTCAAGCTTGTGGCCGATCGGGATACCGACCGGCTGCTGGGCGCGCACATTGTAGCACCCCTGGCCGGGGAGATGATCCAGGTTACCGCCTTTACCTTCGAGAAAGATATAGCCAAGCTGAGCTGCTGCGCGGGTTAAAAACAATCATAGGATCGACTCAATAGGGAATCAGCCCATAGCGGAGTTTGAGCTTCAAGATGCGCTCCACCCCTTCATCGATCTGAGCTTCGCTGATCTCACCCTGGTGCAGGAGGCGGAGAATCTCCAGTTTCAGATCCACCAGGTCGTAGCGGCTGTGCACGAGGATCAGATCCAGCCCGGATAGGATCATGAGCTTCAGGCTGTCGGAGACGGTGAAGTTTTCCGCCAGGGCTCCCATGGCCATGCCGTCGGAAACGATCACCCCCTGATACCCGAAACGGCCCCTCAGCATATCCCGGAGGATGCGCTCGGACAGGGTTACGGGGTAGTCCGGATCGATCTGGGGGAAGAGAATGTGGGCCGTCATTAGCGCTTCGGCCCCGGCCTGAATTGCCATTCGGAAAGGCTTGAAATCCCGCTCGAGAAGTTGCTCCTCAGGCATATCGACAACGGGCAGCCGTCCGTGAGAATCTACGGTGGAGCTTCCATGCCCGGGAAAATGTTTGATCACCGGGATAATCTCGGCCTGGCGGGCACCCTGCAGATAGTGGATTCCCAACGTCCCTACAGCCGCGGGATCGTTGCCCAGAGACCGATCGCCGATAATCGTAGAGTCCGCCAAACCATAAAGATCCAATACAGGAGCAAAGTTCATGTTGCAGCCCAGCTCACGTATCTCCCTCCCGGCAATGTAGGCGACCGCCGTGATATAGCGGGGATCGTCGTAGCGACCCCAGTTATAAGCGGCGGACAGTCGGGTCATCTCGGCAAAGCGAAAGGCAGCAACCCTGCCTCCTTCCTGATCTACGGAGATGAAAAATCCTATGGGCGGATCGCTCTCCCGGGCCGCTTTTTGAATCGCATCGGTCAGGTCTCGGACCTGTTCGGGATCTTCGATATTCCAAGGATACAGGATTACTCCGGCCGCTCCCTGCCGGACCAGCTCAAGGGTTTGCTCGCTGATCTGTTTTCCTTCGATCCAGCAGATGAATCGCTGACCAATCTTCTGCTCCAGGGTCATGGACCGCATGATCCTCTGCACTCGTCTGGTCTCCGCTTCCGGAGCTAATCGCGGCCGGAGCACGGACTTCCGAAAGAGTTCCGGCTTGGCACTGACTTTCTGCGCCGTTGTTTTACAAGAGCCTAGCACAGCGAGGGCGAAAATCGTTAGTACGACCCACCGGAGATACCCAGCTGTTTTTCGGGTAGAGGCAACCATGCTTGCCCACAGACTATCTATTGCCGGGCCGGTGGTCAACTGCGCACCCGTTGCACCTCAACACCCTGCCGGAGGAGGAGGGATTTACCTTGTCTGATTACCCCGCATTGATCGATGCTTTTAACTTGACTTATTTGATAAGCATTAAGATTTTAAAGGCATGAGTACATCGAAAACCATACGACCGCGGAAACTACTGTTGATAGGGTTGCTGCTCCTCCCGCTGCTGCTGATCTCTCCACTCTGGGCCTTGGAACCATCCCAGCCGGCATTCAGTCAAAGGCTGCCGATTCCACCTCTATTGACAGGGACTCGGCGGGGAGGAGAGACCGTCTACGAGCTCACCGCACAAACAGGAAGCCGAACATTCTTTCAAGATACCGATACCCTCACCTACGGCTATAACGGGGATTATCTCGGTCCTACGCTGCTACTGCGCCGAGGTGAGGACGTGCGCATCCGGGTACGCAATACCATAGAGGAATCAACAACCGTGCACTGGCACGGGATGGAGCTTCCCGGTGTGATGGACGGCGGCCCCCATCAGGTGATTCAAGCCGGTGCGATCTGGGAGCCCCACTTCACCGTGGATCAGCCCGCTGCCACCCTCTGGTACCACCCGCATCCTATCGGCAATACCGCCCGTCAGGTGTACCTGGGGCTTGCAGGTCTGATCATCATCGATGACGACACCGCCGAATCCCTCAAGCTTCCGAAGCAATACGGAAGCAACGATATTCCCCTGGTCATCCAGGATCGTCGTTTCCAGACCAACGGCTCGTTTCTCTACCGGCTCGCCATGCCCGATCTGATGCAAGGGCTCATCGGCGACACCTATCTGGTGAACGGCGCCATCAAACCCTACCTGTCCGCCGGAAGGGAGCTCATTCGCTTTCGCCTTCTTAATGGATCCAACTCGAGCATCTATCGCTTCAGCTTCAGTGGCAAAAGCGCCTTCTCCCAGATCGCCAGTGACGGGGGTTTCTTGGAGCACCCGGTAGAGATGAGCACCCTGACCCTCAGTCCGGGAGAGAGGGGGGAAATCCTACTGGATCTACGCCGCAGGGAGAGCGGGGATTCCCTGTACCTGTTCACCGAGACTTTCCAGGGGCCGAGGGACGAGGTGCTAAAGATCGTGGTGGCGGATCGGGAATCCGGGAGCCATACCTCAGCCACACAAATCCCAGGTAAATTGGTCTCGATTGCCGAGATCCCGCAGAGTCAGTCCCTGCGATCCCGGCACTTCGATCTGGAGACGATGGGGCGTGGAGGAATGGGGATGATTGGCGGCCGTCTTACCATCAACGGCAGAAAGATGGACATGAAGCGGATCGATGCCACGGTCAAAGCGGGAAGCACAGAGATCTGGGAAATCGTCAATGTGCGGACCGGAATGATGGAGATCCCCCACTCCTTTCACCTTCACGGGGTCCAGTTTCAGATCCTGGACATCAATGGGAAAAAACCACCTGCCGGCGAAAGCGGCTGGAAAGACACGGTTCTGGTCTGGCCCGGAGATACGGTTCGAATCATCATCCCGTTCCGGGAGTTCCCGGGCATCTACATGTACCACTGCCACCTACTAGAGCATGAGGATGACGGAATGATGGGCCAGTTCGAGGTCGTTCCCTGATTACTCCGCGATGGTGTAGCTGATTTCACGAACTCGGTGCCGTAGGGCTCGCCAAGAACGAAGCGAAAGGGATATCGGGTATCCGGAATCTTTTACACCCGGCCTTTTCGGAGGAAGTTGTCGGGAAAGAAACGATTGGGAAAGATCAGCTGCATCTGCTCTTCCCCGTCCCGATAGGTTGCTCCGTCACCACGGATGGTCCAAAGCTTGCCCTGGAAATCGGCGGGGTCCGCCTCCTGGATTTCTTCCTTCCGCTGGCCGCCTACGCCGACAAAAGGACCTTGGATCTTTACGGGATCGAGTACGGAGAGTTCCTCTCTCGAAATTATCGTGAGCATCGAACTACTATTATCAAGGCGGATAATCGTACCCGTGGTTTTACAATGGTAGAGATCGAAGAGCCGGAAGATCCAAGCGGGGAGCAGGGCGCAAGCTTCGCTGAGATCGTCCGCACCTACCGTTGGCTGCTCAGCCAACCCGGTCTTTCCCCTGCCGAGCGGAAAGCGAGAAACAGCCTGGGCCGGGAGCTCTACTCCCTGCTGCTGCAACCCCTTGGCGACCGCCTGAAGGACAAGGATGAGCTGATCATCGTTCCCGACGGCGTTCTGGGATTTCTCCCTTTCGAGACCTTGATCATGCCGGACGGAAAGTACCTGGTGGAGAGCTACAACATTCGCTACCTGTCCTCCCTTATCGTATCCTCCCAGCTCAAACAGCGGCGCCACCGTGCAGAGCCGATCGTCTCGGCTCAAGCCCTCGAGCATTTCAAAAGCCCGGGCCCGGCGTAACCCTCCAGGAGAAGCTCGGCACCCGCGACGCCTACGCAACTCTAGGACTGACTTCCTGGCAAGATCTACCCGGGACCTTGACCGAGGTCGGGAGATCGGCCTGGGAAAGATCTACGGCGGCGAGGGGGTGGTGGGCTTGACTCAGACCTTCCTCCTGGCCGGAGCCAACGGCCTGCCCGTTCCGCTGTGGCAGATCGCCGATGAGTCGATCAGAAAGTTCATGGTCGGGCTATACGAGCTGGCTCAATCCGAAGGGTTTACCTACCAGCGGGCCCTGAACGAACCTTTTTACTGGGCCCCCTTCATGTATTACGGAAGGTAACTCAACGGCTGATCACGAAGATCGCCAGATCGGCATTGTAGTTGGGATCTTCGGCTACTTCCCGCCCCGCCTCCGTGTCCATCGCGACTTTTCGGTAAACATGGATGTTTCGCTCGCCGCAGAGGTCCTCGAAATCAGCGATGGAGAAGAAGCGCCGGTTCGGTGTGTTGTACCACTTGTAGCGCAGCACTCCCTCGCTCTCCGGAGCCCGCCCCTGTTCGTAGAGCATACGTCGAAGCTTGCTGTAGGCGAAGTTCGGAAAACTCAAGATACCCCGGTGTCCGATCCGGATGATCTCCGTCAACAGTCCTTCCACGTCCAGTACCGCTTGAAGCGTGCGGGACAGCACCACGTAGTCGTAGCTGCCGTCAAGAAAGGGGTCAAGGTGCTGATTCAGATCCAGATGCAGGACATCCAGGCCGAGCCTGCTGCAGGAGACGACGGCTTCCTCATCGAGCTCTACCCCCGTGAGTTTCTCGAACCCTCGCTGCTTCAAGCGGTGCAGAAGCTCGCCGTGGCCGCAGCCCAAGTCGAGGACGCTCGATCCCGGCGGAATCAGATCGATGATCCTGTCGTAGTCCAGTCGATCGGGGTGAAAGATACTGGCCGGGTCCACCCTCGGGTGCCTGCTCTGTCCGGGTGTGGTGCCGGCGGAGGGACTTTTCTCCTGCTGTGCACCACCTGTTTGCACTGCATCGGCTCCGTTGGAGGTGGTCAGAAAAGCCCGGATCAACTCGCCGTAGATCTCGAGGTTGTGCTCGAGGAGGAAAGAGTCGTGCCCGTAGGGGCTGGGCACGTTGCAGTAACTCACCCGCGTACGGGAACGAATCAGGGCGTCCACCAGCACACGGGATTCCTCGGGGGGAAACAGCCAGTCGCTGGTGTAACTCAAGATGAGCCAGCGCCCGTCGGTTCTTCCCATCGCTTGATTCAAGGCTTCCCGGCTGTCCCCCAGATCGAACATGTCCATAGCCAGGGTCAGGGTTATGTAGCTGTTGGCGTCGAAACGCTCCACGAAACGCTCGCCCTGGTAGCCCAGATACGATCCTACGGAAAAGCGCTTCTCGAACTCCGTGGATACATCCCGTGGGTTGTGGCGATCTGTTTCGAACTTCAGCTGCATCGACTCCCGGGACAGATAGGTGATATGACCGATCATGCGGGCGATGGCCAGTCCGGTATCCGGGCCTTTGGGTTGCCCGTAGTACTGTCCGTCCCGGAAAGCCGGGTCGTGAAGGATGGAATTCCTGCCCACGATATCGAAGGCCAGAGATTGGCTGGTCAGGCGGGCGGCGGTGGCTATCGGAATATACGCTCTCGAGCTTTCAGGATACTCCGCCGCCCAAGCGAGAACCATCTGCCCCCCCATGGAACCGCCGATCACCGCCAACAGCTTCCTCACTCCCAGGAAATCCACCAGCTTTTTCTGCAGGTTCACCATGTCGCAGATCGTAATGCTGGCAAAATCCCGACCGTAAGGCCTACCGGTGGACGGATTGGGACTGTTGGGACCGGTGGTGCCGCGGCAACCGCCGAGTACGTTTGGGCAGATCACGAAGTACTGCTCCGTATCAATGGGCTTGCCGGGGCCGACGATCGTCTCCCACCAGCCGGGATCGTCATTCTCCTCGTGCCGGGCTACGTGGGAATCACCGCTCAGGGCATGGCAGATCAGAACGGCGTTGTCAGCCTGTGGATTGAGCTCCCCGTATGTTTCATAGCAGACGGTTACCTCCTCCAGACGGCCTTCCAGCTGAAGATCGAGGCCTTCGGAGAAGGTCACCAGCCGGGCATGGGGAAGCGGTCTGACGGCCCGATCGCTGTCACTGGAGGAGAGAAAATCAGCGCTCATTCAATCTCCAAAAACGACCTGTGATCACGGGCAGGATGCAGGGATACCACTCTGATTGCCATCTTATTGAAATAGTTGATAATGACCAAAAAAGTCAAGATAGCGACCACCGATCACCCCAACACCGATCGTGTTCACTGCTTCTTCTCCTGCCGCTCCTGGGCTGCCCTGATCATGTCGGCGAAGGTCGCGGTCTCCTTGGATTTGTCGCTGAACTGCCGGATCAATCTTTGGTCCATGGTTTTCTGCTTCTTCGACGGCCGGCGTGAAAGAGAATCCCCCTGGCCTTCGCTCTGCTCGTACCCGCAGGACAGGGATTGGCAGACGAGCATCTTTCGACCCTTTTTGTCTAAAACCGGCATCATCATCTTGCCGCACACCGGACAGGGGTTGTTGCTCAGGTTGCGGGGTTTGTAAGAAGCGGTGCTGGTTTTCACCATTTCCACCAGCTCCGTGGCATTCCTGCGTATATCCCGGTTGAAATCTGCAGCCCTCTCTTGGCCGTCGGTGATGCGGGAAAGACGCTGCTCCCAGCGGGCGGTCAGCTCCGGCGATCGCAGATCGCCGGGCACCAGCTCTAGCAGCTCCAGCCCCCGCGGTGTGGGCAGAAGCGTCCTGCCCCGCCGCTCGATGTAGTAGTGAGACAGCAATTTTTCAATGATCGCGGCCCGGGTTGCCGGAGTTCCGATGCCGCCCTGGGCGATCGAGGCGCGCAACTCTTTGTCCTCGATGAACCTGCCCGCGTGCTCCATGGCATCGAGCAGGGTGGACTCGGTATAGCGCGGCGGAGGCTTGGTAAAACCCTGCTTGACCTCCGTACCGGCCACCTGAACGACTTCGCCCTGACGATGGGAAGACAGCTCCTGCTGGGGGGCTTCCTCCTCCTCCCCTTCCTTGTCGGATAAGCTCTCTTCGATCGCCTTCCAGCCGGGATCGACCACCTGGATTCCCCTGGATAGAAACTGTTCCTCCTCCACCTCCGTGATCAGGGTGATACTCTTATAGCGGTAGGGGGGGAAAAGAACGGCGAGGAAACGGGCCACGATCATCTCCCACAGCGCCCGTTCATCGCCGTTAAGCCTCTGGGCTTCGGCCCGCTGCTCGGTCGGCAGCAGGGCGTGATGATCCGTGACCTTGGCGTCATTGACAAACCGGCTGCCCGGTTTGATCTCTCCGGCCAACAGCTGTTGAACCGTACTGCGGTAGCGGGATGACAGAACCGCCTGCAAGCGGTCCTTCAAGGTGGGCACGATGTCCCGGGTAATGTAGCGGGAATCGGTCCTGGGATAGGTGACCAGCTTGTGGCGTTCGTACAGTCCCTGGAGGGTACTCAAGGTCTTCTGGGCGCTGAAGCCAAGACGGTTGTTGGCCTCCCGCTGCAGCGCGGTCAGATCGTAGGCCAGCGGCGGGCTCTCCGTCTTGTCTTTCGCCTCGGCCTTGACGATGCGTCCTTCAGACCCTTGAACCTTTTCAGCGATCTCCCGAGCCCGCTTCTCCTCCTTGATCCGGGTAACACCCCCTGGGCTCCGCCACAATCCCGTGTAGGATCCAAAATCCGCATGCACCTGCCAGTAGCTCTCCGGGGTGAAGTTGTTGATCTCCTCCTCCCTGCCCACGATCAGGGCCAGAGTCGGCGTCTGCACCCGGCCGGCGGACAGCCGGGCATCGTACTTGCAGCTCAAGGCCCGGGAGATGTTCAACCCGATGATCCAATCCGCCTCGGAACGGCACTCGGCGGCCTGGAAGAGATTGTCGAAGTCCTTGCCGGGCTTGAGGGTACGGAACCCCTCCCGGATCGCCGCCTCGGTTTGGGAACTGATCCACAACCGCTGGTAGGAACCCTTCCAGCCGCAAAGACGCATAATCCAACGCGCCACCAGCTCCCCCTCCCGTCCCGCATCTGTTGCGATGATCAGATTGTTCACGTCCTTCCTGCGGAAAAGGGATTGGATGGTGCGGAACTGATGGGAGGTCTGGCGAATGACCCGGTGCTTCATGCGTTCGGGGAGCATCGGCAGGTAGTGAAGGGACCAGGTCCTGTACTTCTCGTCGTAGCTCTGGGGATCGGCCAGCTCGACCAGGTGGCCCATCGCCCAGGTGACGATGTAGGCATCCCCTTCCGAGTAGCCCTTGGCCTTTTTTCTGCAGCCGAGCACCTGGGCCAAGTCCCGGCCGACACTGGGTTTTTCCGCCAATACGATAGACTTCATCTTCCGTAGATCTTGGTCCAATATCGGTGATTTGTCAAAGTACCCCCTCCCACCGCACCGGCAAGTTCTTCAGTACTCCTTTGTGAAAAATCTAGTTGCTTCGCATGTCGTGCTTGCACCACCGATGTGTTGGCCGGCAGAACCGGAGTTTCGGGTTTCACCGTTGAAACCTGCCTCAAAAATGAGCATATTTTGACTACCCTCGAACCACGGACGTGGAACGGGTAGGAGGTAATCATGCCACGAAAACTGATAGAGAGGCTGTGGAGCCGGGGCAAAGAGTTCCTCGGCGTAGAATATCCCGTTTTGGGCGGAGCCATGACCTGGATTTCCGAGTCGACTCTGGTATCCACGATATCCAATGCGGGCGCCTTCGGCGTGCTGGCCGGGGGAAACATGCCCCTAGAGATGCTGAAGGATGAGATCAAGCGGACCCGAGACAAGACGGATAAGCCCTTCGGTGTGAATTTGATCACCATTGCCCCCAACTTCGGCAAGCACCTCGATCACATCTTGAAGATTGAGTTTCCCTTTGTCATCTTCGCCGGCGGGCTGCCGCCGCGAGAGGCAATCAATCAGATCAGACATACCAAGAGCAAACTGCTCTGCTTTGCCCCCACCGTAGGAATCGCCCAAAACCTGATCAAAGGAGGGGTCGATGCGTTGGTCATCGAAGGACACGAGGCGGGGGGGCACATCGGACCGATTTCCACAGCAGTTCTGGCGGAGCAGATCCTGCCGCAGGTCGATGAGGTGCCCGTATTCGTGGCCGGAGGGATCGGAAGCGGTGTGATGATGGTCCACTACCTGATGATGGGAGCGGCGGGGGTACAGCTTGGCACGAAGTTCGCCGTGGCCAAGGAGTCCGTTGCCCATGACAACTTCAAACGGGCGCTGCTGCGGGCGGCGGCCAAGGATGCCGTATCCACCGCTCAATTCGACCCCCGGATGCCGGTGATCCCGGTCCGTGCCCTGGTCAATGAAGGCACCCTGGACTTCAACACGCTGCAACTCGGTCTGATCGCTCAGTTGGAGCGCAAGGCAATCACGGCCAGGGAAGCGGGGCACAAACTGGAGGAGTTCTGGATCGGCGGCCTGCGAAGGGCGGCGATCGACGGAGACGTGAAGCAGGGCTCCCTGATGGCCGGCCAAAGCGTGGGGCTGGTCAAGGAAATCCTGCCCGTGCGGGAGATCCTGGATCAGCTGATCGAAGAAGGGGCGGCCGAAGCGGTGAAGATCCTCAAGCGGTTGGGACGCTAGAACGCTCTGCCGAATATCAGCAGAAAGTGCGGCACTAGAGGGAACATGATGTCGTACAGGTCGCCCTCGATCACGTTCTGCAGCCAGGCCGCTCCGATTTCAAAACCGAGCCGATATCTGCCGTCTTTGCCGAGCAAGAGATTGTAGCCGAACCCTGCTTTGGGCTTCAATATCCCCTGTTCAAACGAAAAAGGATTCAGGCTCCAAAGCGCCAGGAAGCCGGCTCCGGTAAAGAAAAAGAGACTGCGATTCAAACCGTCAAAATAAACACGGAGGCTCATACCAGGCTCCAGGGTACCGGCCCACTCTCCGGCCAGCTTCAGAACCAGAAGTCGTGTATGGACACTCAATCCGACGGGTCCCTGAAAAAACTCAACCTCCGCTCCCACCGGCGCTACAAAGGAGCCGCCCAGTTGAAACGAGACTGCGCTTTTCCGTTGTTCCGCCTCCTGGGTCCAGCACAACCCAACGGCCAATAACGCTATCATCAGAGCAAGCACTGTCCGTTTCATGATCCCTCCGAGAAGGTTGGATTTATTGCTTCAATCAATAATAGAGCATTCACCCCTGTTTTATCCAATCATTTTTCCCTGTTTCTCCTCCGTGGTCTGTGAGAAATTAAGAATTCGTGCTATAATTTAACATAAGTTGGCTTTGATGCCTGATAAATTAAAAACATGGAGGAGAAAATCTATGAGCAAAACGACAAAGTTTTTAATCGTCAGTCTTATGCTCTTAGTCCTGGTCGGGACAGGTGCTTTCGCCAAGCAGGATGTGGAAAAGCACACTGTCCACGTCGGCCTCAACCCGTTCAGCTGGATCTGGGGCGTGTACCGGGGAGAGGTGGGAATCCCCCTGACCGGTTTTATCGAGGTCGCCGCTCAGTTCGACTACGTGGACGGCCAGACCCAAAGAGAAATCTTTGGCATGGACACGACCACCTATTCGAAAAGGCTGACCGCAGGACCTGTCATCCGGCTGTTTCCATCCCAGATGGCCACGGGATTCTTCATCAGCGGCCGCCTGATGTACTTGAACTTCCGATTCGTCGACAAGGGAGAAGGCACGGATAAAACCTACGACGACGTGACAGCAGGAATCGACCTAGGCTGGCGGTACCTCTGGGAGTTCGAGAACGGCTGGGGAATGTACCTGCAGTTCTACGGCGGAATCGAACGGTTTTTCTTCAACCGTGATATTTCTGAGGACTTCTTTCCCATTTTGCCGGTGACCGGATTCCACATCGGATTCCACATGTAAGTACGATTACGCAGCGCTGAAAAGGCCGCCCGATGCACCCGTCGGGCGGCCTTAACCTTCTTCTCGTGCCTTTGCCGCCTCTACTGTAACCCGCAGGATGGCTCTGAGGAATAGGAAAGACAGTACACATCATCATCCGGGGCTACGGAGGCTCGATACTCTGCACAGTCGGCATGGCCAACGACATCCAGTATGGAGAAGTCCTGCTCCCCGATCAGTTGGACAGCAGTAGGCGGAATCTCCAGGGGAAATCTGATCCCCGGAACTCCTTTCGAGGATTTCTTGGTGTACACCGCAGTGGTCGGCG
>Ga0307380_10010407_pt1 | contig 11724 bp, 15 predicted proteins | sample UN3MG_FD_202239 | JGI IMG/M metagenome (GOLD analysis project Ga0307380, IMG submission 202239) | Soil microbial communities from Risofladan, Vaasa, Finland - UN-3 | ecosystem: Environmental > Terrestrial > Soil > Coastal area > Acid sulfate soil | place: Finland: Risofladan, Vaasa | collected... | reverse complement strand
AGTTTGACTACAAACACACCATTTCTTGATAATAATCACTCTTTGAATGAGGTCTGTAAAGACGTGTTCTACAACTGAGAAATATAATATATAATACTAATACTAATACTAATAATAATATCAATACATTCACTTATACCTCTGGGGTTGATTCACGATCTCAAAAGGCTTTTGACGGAAAAAGTCTCTTATAGGGGTTGGCTATTCTCCCCCCATTTTCTGTGCTCTCGACTTCTTTGTGGTCATCTATTGTGCTCCCACTTTCTCTGCCGTCTAGCTTTGTGCTCGCGCGTTTGTGGTGGTGGTCTTTGCTATGCACAAAAAAAGGCCAGTCGGGTGACTGGCCTTTCTTGCGTCAGATTCTATTGCTATTGACTATTGTCGCTGTACCAACACCGTCCACAATGTGGGCAGTGTAGCGTCAGATATGCTCGTCGACTCTGTGTCCTACCTACCTCGTTCTCACCAAAATTGTGGTCGCAGTGTTGGCAATGATACTTGCCGCTCGTCTTGCCTACTACGGTGAACATGGGGACTTGGTGATATACCGGTCGTGGTGGCCGGTATGCTCTGGCTTTGGCCGTCAGATAGGCTATCACGCTGGCAAGCATTGGCCGATCTACGCTAGGACAGTCACACTCCGACTTGGCCGTTTGCAGCACAAGACGCCAAGCTCTGGCCTTGGCCTTGTCAATCATACTCTTCTCCTGACACGCGCAAAACCCGCTAGTTTTGTGACTAGCGGGTTTCTGGATGTGATACGTCAGTGAGGGGCTATTCCAGGGTGATCGCATCCACTCCAAACACGTTCTCACTGCTGGCTGCGATGGCCGTTAGCAGGTGGCCATTGGCCCACTTTTCAGCTTCTGCGTTGCCGTCAGCAGCAGCTTGATCTGCGACGTATCTCCACGCACGAACATCACTGCTCTCTAGGGCAGCGTCAGCACGTTCCTGAGCGACACGTTCGACGAATGCGGCAATGTCGGCAACGCTATAAAGCATAGTCCCCGCCTTGTTCTTGCCGCAGCGAATGTTGTTTTCCTTAGCCCAATCCGGTTTGAGTAGTGCGACTGCGCCGCTGCCCTTCAATAGCGCCTTCCCCTTCTTCACGTTGACGAATCTGTCTCTGTCTGTCACGTCAATTTCTCCCTCGTGTGAATATGTGCGATTGACCATCGGCGTCGTCTAGGCTTGCTCTATATTTAGCACCTCCTGTTTGTGTGTTGTCTCGTAAAGCCTGCATTCTGCCTTATTAGGGCAGTGGTAGCACTGCGAGGAATCCATTTCGCTGCGCCAGAATCGTGCGTGTTGTACCACTGCAACCATCAAGGCTCCACAAATCTGCACCTTCCGTTCAGGTTCGGAGAGTGTTGCCATTGTGAGTTCCTTTCACGTGAATGTGTGCGATTGACCGTCAATCAAGCTCTAGTTCACTACATATACACTCTCCCGACATTGCTTTCCGATATGCCGTCTATAATGTCAATGAGCATATCAGGTGCGATGTACAGCAGATGCTCATCAAATTCCCAGAGCATATCTGCCGTCTGGGTGATGGTGAAAACGTCTGTGTCATTGTCATATTCTTGACCTGGTGGATCAAGGCGGTCAAGAATATCGTCGAGGCTATCTTCCCTGGTTTGCATGATGCGGCTCCCTTCTGCGTTTGCTCCATATGTCCCGTTGAGCATCTGCTGCACTTGCCATGGCAGCATTTGCAGACTCAAACAATCCAGTATATCCCGTTGTAGTAGTGATACTGCCGTGCGTGGTCTCACGGCGATACCAATAACCTGCACGATCCTTCCCGATGAAGACTACTATATCGGGACCAAGACGTTTGCGGTCAATTTCTCTCATGATGCGTTCCCTCTCTGCGTTCGTTCTGTATGGTGTCCCGTCGCAGGCCAAGTGTACCACAATAACCGAATCCTGTCAAATATGCGAATTGGCATATGTGACTGGCAAATGGGCTGTAGGTCTACCGGGGACGCTCTAGCGTAGTGGTCAACGTTCGCTAGTGACTGCCACAACATTGAGTAGTACCCTAGCAAAAGAGGGGGAGCCTCCCCCTCGCACTTTTGCAATACTAAAATTAACAACCCCAAAAAGTGGCGCGTTCGTTACACATTGGTATAAACGTGGATGCCATAACATAACATTGACAGTAGAAAAGATTTAGGCTATAATAGAAGCAGAAATAATACGCGCGAAGAATCAGGAGCGAACATGGTCTCGGTCAAAGTCCCTGCCCCTGTGGATGATTTTCCGCAGGAAAAATACCAAGAGTTTCTCGATGCTCTAAGGGAGCACGCATCACAGCACCCAACAGCACCAGACACTGAAATACCTACCATAAGAGATAGCGAGCATAGGCAGACTATCTTTAATTGTCTTGCTAACAATTGGAGTGCTGCGAGGATTCATGCTTATCTCATGCAGACAGCTCAGGTGGATATATCAACGCGTGATATTCAAGCATTCAGGGAGCAACTGGATGATAGCGATTTTCTTCCAGTCTCTTACCTTCAAAGCAAATTTAAAGAACTAGACATCGAGGTAGATGCAATTGGTGAGCTTGCAAGATTACTAAAGCTCTCGCAAGAACGACTAGATACAGCCCTCTTCTTTGAAAGTGTTACTACTCCACTGCACACAATCGTAGATCAGCAAAAGCGTGAGTATTGGGGCTTGCTTAAGGAATACATTGCAATTCAGAAGGGGCTTGGTTTCTTCGCTGTAGACACTGTAGGTTCAGCAGGATTGCAGAATGTGCTACCAGCTAACCTTCCCCCAGGTGATATACCGACTATTAGACATTTGCTAGAGTTAAGAGTAATTTCAGAGGAAACGCCACGCCGTTCGGAACAACCAGAGGCAATTAATGCCACAGCAAAGGTACTAGAGTAAAGGAGAAAGTGCGATGCAGAGTCAAAGTAAGGTCAGCTTTAAAGGTATTGTTTTAACACGTGCTAATTTGGCACCTGGGCCTGTGGCATTTTATTGACTTCGTAACCTTCACAATGTGTGGCCAGGTTTGTGGCGTCACAAACTGGCACGGCTGTTGAAGATGAACCATATGATAGGCGAACTTCGCGCTGTGTTATTTCACAAGGATGGTTCGCGTGTCAACTACGGTTTGATCTCCACCAGACTTGTAACGACTGTCTTTGTCAATGACATGGTAGATGAACTCATCGCCGAGTCATCTGCTTGGGGTGATTACAAGTTCCATGACTCTGGTGTAGGTGTGACAGGAGCAGCTGTTGGTGACACTGACATCGAAACAACTGATGGAGAATCACGAGCTACAGGCAACCAGGTTGAGAATGCAGCGAACATCTATGAGAGCGTTGGTACAATTGCCTACACAACCACGAAGGCAATTACCGAGCATGGATTGTTCAACGTAGTTACAGGCGGAATTATGATGGATCACCATGTATTTAGTGCAATCAATGTGGTGAACGGGGATTCGATTGAATTCACGTACCGTTTAACCTGCACAGCAGGCGGATAGTTACTATTCTTTGACGGGAGCAAAGTGCGATTCAGAAATGATATACACCTTTGACCAAGCATAAATGTGATAGATATGGTTATGTTGGCTATGAAAAAGAAAAGCTGGATGTCACGTAAACTAACTACGCTGTATGTCACGAAAGACCAAACGGGGAAGTGGAGGCTGTGAGAAATGCCCCATGTCGTAGCGATGCGTGGCGGCAAAGATGTAGCAGTTGAGGTAAAGTGGTCGAAGACCGAAACGCAAACATTGACAAGCCAGGTCTTGGCTGTCTGGGCAGGATTGAATCCTCTTGCGACGGTTTCTGATGTTGCGACAGAGATTCGTTCCGAGATTCTGCCGAGCAATCCAAGTTATGGTGATGTCTACGTGCATGTCCACTCGAAAGATCCACTATCTGTAGCGATGCTTGTGGTGAACACAGGGGAGAGAGTTATCACCGAGGGCGAAGGTGCTTGGTGGAAACTTTTCTCTGAAAAGATAGGATAATGGCTACAATCTTCGGTCCCTATGGCTATGAGGATGGAGACTTCTCGGAGTTTACAGGGATATGGACCGGTGGCACTTACATCCTTGAGGTCGTAGAAGCTGCCAAATACGCTGGCACATTTGGCCAGCATTCGGCAGGTACTGGGAATACAAACCACTTTTCAATGGCGCGTAAAACCTTTACTCCTCCAGATAGTGACATTGTGTATGGGGAATTCATGCTTAGGGTTAACAGCCATTCTGGAAATGGGATTGTTTCATTGGCCCTTTTGTATTCTGGCGATCCTGCCTGGGATTTCATTGTCAATCTGATAATCAATAATGCGACATGGCAGATGTTTGTCCGCACAATAGCTGGTGCACATGTCAACATTAATCTGAGTTCTGGACTCTCAACCGAAACCTGGTACAAGATTGGCTTGCTGTATGACATCTCTGGGGCTAATCCAGTCGCCAAGCTTTATGTCGATGACGTTGAACAAGCAACCTACACTGATGAAACAGAAGGTACGATATACAAGCCGACGGGACTCCACATTGGAATGCAAGAAATATCCTGGGTCAAGTCTGCTGATGCTTATTATGACGCAGTATCCCTTTACGATGGGGACATCAATGCGGCGGGGGGCAATACCTACTATCAGACAGTAACAGGAGCAATGACATTTGTAGGTGTACCAATCAAGAAAACAGAGACATCCAGGACAGGTGCAATCACGTTCGTTGGAGATTCCTCAAGAACGATGAAGTTTGCTCGTTCGATTTTAGCAGGCACACTAACAATGTCGGGTGTGGTACTAGGTAAGGCAAAGAAAGTATTAACTGGTGCATTTACAAGCTCTGGTGTGCTGATAAGTAAAGCAAAAAAGGTTCTGGTTGGCACGTTGACCAGCGTGGGGGCTTTAGCTAAAAAGACTTCAACATTTCTTGCAGGCGCTTTGACCAGTATGGGCACATTAGCCAAGAAAACGGTGACATCTAAAGCGGGTGCTATTACTTTCACTGGTACGTCGTCTAGGACTATGAAATTCGCACGTGCTACCTTGAGTGGAGCAATTACCCTTGCTGGCACTGTCACAAAGAAAGCTGAGAAGACATTTGTGGGTGCTTTCACAAGTTCCGGTGTATTAATAAGTAAAGCAAAGAAGCTACTAGCAGGAGCTTTCACCAGCTCAGGTGCATTGGCAAAAAAGACGCTCAAGACGTTAGCAGGTGCCATTTCTTTCATTGGCACTGTGGCTGCTGCTGGTATGGGTGCATTATACTACAAGTTCATTGCTGGTGCAATCACTTTTGCTGGTGCTGTTAATAAGGAGACAAGTAGAATACTAACAGGCTCGGTGAGCTTCACGGGTACTGTCTACAAGTTAACGCGCAGAATTCTCTCTGGTGCTTTAGCTTTCATTGGCAATATTGTCAGTAGTAAGCGTCGTGTGGTTCCACTTACTCTTTATGATAGAAGTACAGACCTCACGTTAGATGCACGCTCTACCGATCTTACCTTAGAATCACGAAGCACTGATTTAACACTACCATCGAGGTGATATTATGTCATTAGCGGTAAAAGAGAGTCCTCTTGAGCAGGGAAGGGATGAACAGATTGTTTACGCACTACCCACTACTCCGTGGGGTAGTTCGCCAACTACTGTCTCTGTGACAGCCTATGATGCGTCCGCTTCTTTTGCAGACGTAAGTTCTACGGTGTTAAGTGGTTCGCCAAGCGTGAGCGGTGACGTTATAACATTTCCAGTTCTGAAGTCACTGTCTATGGGCCACATTTATCGCGTTGAGATAAAGTTCACAACTGGTGGTAACGTCGAAGAAACTCATGTTGAGATACACGGTGTAAGGTAGTATGCAACTAACCACTAAAGACCTTTTGTTGATACGTGCCGCAGTGATGCGTAATTTCACTATCAAGCAACTTAATGAGGCTGGTCTAATTGACGAACCAATAGACAGCCATATCATTCGCCTTGCGTTATGCGAAGTTGACTTCGAGTTCTTCAAGCAGTTCTATCTTGGTCATCATTTTTATCTCCCATCTGCTAAGATGCACCGTGAGATCACTGCGGAGATTGAGTACATAACCAGCACGAAGGGGAAAATCTACAGCGCGGTTGTTTGGCCGCGTGGCTTTGCCAAGACTACAACTGTAACATTGGCACTTCCCATTTGGTGTGCATTGCTACGCAAGCGACGTTACATCTTAATTGTCTCAGATTCTCACGATCAGGCAAAACAACAGCTTGCAAACCTGCAAAGTGAACTTGAGAACAACGAACGTATTCGTGAAGATTTCGGTGACATGAAGGGTCATATATGGCAGCGTTCTGAGATAGAACTTTCCAACTATGTTCGCATAGAGTCTCTTGGAACTGGTATGAAAATTCGAGGGCGTAAATATTTGCAGTTCAGGCCCGACCTCATCATTCTTGACGACATTGAGAACCTAAAAAGTGTGCAGTCTAAAACGCAACGCGAAACCACGTACTCATGGCTAACACAAGAGGTCATTCGCGCCGGTTGGGATGACACCAAACTATTTGTCGTCGGTAACTTCCTTCACTTTGATTGTTTGTTAAAACGTGTTGTAGCCAATCCAATGTTCAGGCACATGGTCTTTCAGGCCGTAACCTCATGGGCTGAGGATCAGACCCTTTGGGATACATGGCGCGACTTGCTAACCAATCTCAGTGATGAGTACAAAGATGAAACAGCGCGTGCATTCTTTGATCTAAATCAAGATGAGATGCTAAGAGGTGCAGAAAGTGCTTGGTCAGGAGGTTACTCATACTATGATCTTATGGTTATGAAAGTCTCCGAAGGCGATGTGTCGTTCTCAACAGAGCTACAGAATGATCCGCGAGACCCATCAAGGTGTATCTTCAGCCGCTGGTACACATACAGAAAGGAGTTTAGACCGGATAAAGATGATGTACCTGCGCTTTGGTTGATACCGAACAAAGAGGGAGCTTCTGTATGCCTTGTTGACTGTAAACTATTTGCCTTCACTGATCCTTCTCTTGGAAAAACGTCGTCTGCTGACTACTCAGCTATCATTATCATAGCCAAAGCACCTGATAGGCGGATGTACGTTCTGGAAGCTGATTTGAAGAGGCGACCACCAACACAAATAATGGCAGATCAAAATGAGTTCGCGCTGGACTACAAGTTTTCACGTTGGGGAATTGAAAGCACACAGTTTCAGGCTTTCTTTGCATCTGAGTCCTCGCGTGTGAGTATGGAAGCTGGAACTAACATTCCGTTCATGCAGGTTAATCAACACGCTAACAAAGAGCTACGAATTCAATCGCTACAGCCAGATTTAGAGAATGGTTATTTGCTTCTGCTTGAAGGTGGTCAGGATTTGTTGAAGCAGCAATTGACAGAGTTCCCAGTTGGTGCATACGACGATGGCCCAGACGCCTTGGAAGGTTGTCGCACGATAGCTCAAAAGTGGACGCCCATTGTGAGCGAGGAAATTATGCAATCAGAAGCTCACGACTTTGGACGGTCAAGAAGTCCACGTGGTCGTAGGTTGATTAGTTCTCCTGACCCTTATGCTGAACACGAAGAGCGTGCTCGTGAAGAAGAGAATGAACGTCGTGCGGCATTAAAACTTGAGCCATTACCTGAACCAGCTTTTATGCCCCAAATGTTCTGGTAGTAGTAAAGGGCGTAAAAATGACGAGTGAGGAGTTTGCAAATGTGTAGCGTGACGATCATCATACCCACCTACAATGCACAGGATTTTTTGGAGCATTGCCTTTCGGCAATTGAGCGTAACACAGTCGCGCCTTATGAACTGCTGGTTGCTGACGACATGAGTTCAGAACTTTCAATGCGTACTTTTCTGCGAAACATTAAAGGTAGGTGTAGTGTTATCAAGTCGTGCAAGCGACGTGGTTTTGCTGGTATCAATAACTGGGCTGTGACGAAAACGAACACCAAGTACATCTGTCTGCTTAACTCCGACACTGAGCCTGGTTATCAGTGGCTGACGTTTATGCTCGAAGAGCTTGATAACAACGAGGATGTAGGTATTGTGGGTGCTAAATTGCTGTATCCACCACAAAAAGGTTGGAACATTGGTGGTACGATTCAACATGCTGGGGTTGCACGTAATGGTGAGGGACTCCCATATCACATATTTGGCGGGCAACCTTCGGATTTCCCAAAGGCTAATAGGCGCTTAGAGTTGAATGCTGTCACATTTGCATGTGCACTTATACGTCGCAAGTTATGGGATGCGATAGAAGGTCTTGATGAAGGCTATATCATGGGTAATTTTGAGGACATTGACTTTTGTCTCAAAGCACGAAAAGCTGGCTGGAAAATAGTCTATCAACCAAAGGCTACACTTCTACACTATGAGCATGGTTCTGGCGAGGATGTCGTAGAGCAGTACAGTATGATTAATCGGGAACGTCTTGTGCGTAAATGGGGTGACTTAGGCAGTGATGAACACTTGTTTGTATAGGGGGAGAAATGTTTGAGTTCTCAGTAATCATTCCAACTTTCAATCGGCGCGAAAATCTCTACTTGGTACTTTGTGCTCTTGACAAAACGCTGATGCACTATAACGAGCGTGTTGAGGTGGTTGTCATGGATGACGGTTCCACCGACAACTCACTTGAGGTTATGTTTGAGCTCCGAGAGAACTTTGCACTACAGTATCGTTGGCAGCCACATCAAGGTTTTGGTGTAACGTCAGCGCGAAATCGTGGTTGTACTATAGCGCGTGGAAAGAATTACTTATTTATAGATTCTGACATCATGCTTACGCCAGAATCCCTTGCGCACCTTAGTAACATCGTGCGTGCTAATCCAGGTGTAATCGTGGCAGGCCGCTACGATTGGATGCTACCAATGCACATACGCCCATATGATGTCTACCAGAACTGGGACGAAATAATTGCTGGTACTCTTCCATCAGCACAATTTGGGGCTGAGCCAAAGGGTATCATTGGTGTTGACCCACGTTACTTGGTAAGCCCTGAAGTATTTGATGAACGAATCATCCAGAGTGAATACGCTTCATATTTGTACAGCGGCGTGCTAATGTTCCCGAAAGAGGTGTTCTGGAGCCTTGGTGGTTACGACGAGAAAATAAAAGGTCATGGTGGCTCTGATTGTGAGATGGGTATTCGTGCACAGTTGGCAGGACATCCAGCGATTTTCACGAGCTTAGTTCACGGGTATCATATTTACCACGATAGAGATCAAGCCGCACATCGTGCCAGCGTCAGAGCTAATGTCAGATACATAACATCGAAGCACAATCTGGATAAGGTTGGCCTGAGAGTATGGAATGTTGGCGATGATTGTGGCATTAGCCCAAAAGGGGCAAAGTATGTTTGTGAGGGCAGAGGTGTAGAATAATGCAATTCAGTTTTGTTGTACCTACGTTTAATCGCAAGGACAATCTCTTCCTTCTATTACATGCACTGTGCTTGCAAACCGATCAAGATTTCGAGGTCATCATTTCCGACGATGGCAGTGACGATGGAACTGGTATAATGCTTTTGGGGTATAAAAACTTCCTACGCATTCGATACTGTAGGCACGAGCACGACGGCTATCGTGTGGGTCTAACTCGCAATGAGGGAACGCGCCTTGCTGATCCTGAATCCACTCACATTTGGTTTCTCGATAGTGACGTTCTTCTAAATAAGAACGCTGTTAAATCCGCACGCACTCTTTGCACAAGAGAATCTGACGTGATAATCTGTGGTCGATATGATTGGTTGCCACCAATGAAGATTACGCCTGACGATGTGACTAATAGGTGGCGCTTTCTTATGACTGGACGTTTGCAGAGGGTAGATGTGGATTATCCACATGAGACAGGCGTTAGACCAGATCATAGGAGTCACATAAAAGGTCATACTGGTATATTCTTTGATTGCAAGACTCGCCACAAAAGCCAGGGTACGCTAAGTGGTAACTTGATCGTGCCTAGAATCTGGCTGAAGCGTGGTTTTGACGAAACGATTCATGGTCAGGGTCAGGACGGTGAATTTGGTCATCATATATGTGCACTTGGAGCCGAGTGCATATTCTGTGATGAGATTGTGGGGTATCATATGGCACATTTCTGTGACAATGAATGGAGAACATCGTCCGTGCAGAGAACCATCCGTTACATAAATAAAAAGTATAGCTCGAAGGAGCCTGCCGAATGGTAGAACCACAACTGCACATAACATTTGTCACAACCGTGTACAATCGTATAGAAAGTGTTAGATTGCATCTTGAGAGTTTGAAGCTCCAGCAAAATGCACCACCCTTCTCACTAATCATGGTAGATGATGGCAGCACAGATGATACTCGTGGTTTGTTACAGGAGTATGCAAAAGAGGTGTCTGGCAAGTGGACTTTTCACCAATTTCCTCATGGAGACCCACTGTTAGGTGTTCGCGCTAGAAATCAAGGGATGCGTCTTGTGTCACCAGAAACCACACACATCTGGCTCACAGATGGAGACATTGTATTTAATCCCGTTGCAGTTGCTAACGCATATAGACACCTTGCTGAACGTCCCGATGTCATTTATGGGGGCCGCTACGATTGGATGCCTAGAATGAGTGTTACATGCGAAGATTTGCAATATCGTTGGAACGCATTTATTAACTGCCAACTTCCAAAACTTCCAATGAAGAGTCCTATGGGTGGGCGAAGAGGACTACCTAGTAAATATGGTCTCGATCCTCGCACGCATTGGGATAACTGTTATACAGAGTATGTGGCTGGTGGACAACTACTTGGCTCAAATGCAATCATTCCTGTGCAAGCCTTCAAAGATTCTGGTGGCTATGATGAAAATATGCCACCAGCCTGCAATGCTGGTGACTGCGAGTTTGGTAAACAGCTTGGTTACTTAGGCTACAAAATTAGCCTATGCGAATGTATTCGAGGTTATCATCTGTACCATCATCGTGACACGCTGGCCCTTACTCTTGGGGCACGCAAGGGAATTGTGTACATGCACAAAAAATATCCTGACCTTATTAAACTCGATTATAAGAAACACCTTCCAAAACTTCCGCCAGGTGTGACGGATGAATGGAGTCACCTCGATGGCAGCCAGGACTGATTTGAACAAGGTTGGATTTCATAGGCTAGGTTTTAACGTGGTTATATGGGATCTCGCACAAATACTTAACCCAGCAGAGATAAGCATAGGCAATTACACAATGATTGATGATTTTGCTCTTCTTAATGGCAAAGGTGATCTCCAAATCGGTTCGTATGTTCACATTGTTAGCTTTGCTAGTATCACCGGAGGTGGAGGTTGTGAGATTGGAAATTTCACAAGCATCTCAGCAGGAGCACGAATCTTTTCTGGCACAGAAAATGTTAAGGATTCACTGTTTGGCCCATGTGTTCTTCAACATTTTCGCAATGCTATTCGACAAGCGGTGTTTATTGGTAGTCATGTCCTCATTGGAGCCAATGCAGTTGTTCTACCTGGAGCTCAGATCTTGGATGGCGTTGTGATAGGGGCAGGAAGTGTTGTATTGAAAGATCAGATGTGCGATGCGTGGTGTGTTTATGCTGGCAGTCCAGCACGCAAAATCCGTGAGAGAAATAGCAAAGAGGTTATAAGAAAGGCTAGTATGCAATGGTATCTTTAACACCGCTGCGTGAGGATTTATCACAGAAATTAGCAAACCCACAAAGTAGCTGGGATAAAGAGTGGGAAGGAA
>Ga0307380_10010404_pt1 | contig 11725 bp, 20 predicted proteins | sample UN3MG_FD_202239 | JGI IMG/M metagenome (GOLD analysis project Ga0307380, IMG submission 202239) | Soil microbial communities from Risofladan, Vaasa, Finland - UN-3 | ecosystem: Environmental > Terrestrial > Soil > Coastal area > Acid sulfate soil | place: Finland: Risofladan, Vaasa | collected... | reverse complement strand
GATGTTATCCGGTAATCGTCTATGGGTGCCTTCAGATCGATAGCCCCGGCGATCAGGGTTCCCAAAAATAATAGGATTATCAGGATTTTTCGCATGATCCCTCCTCCGTCTCTATGTATTTTTTTTTAAAGCTCTCCCAATCGAGCATCCGGCAGTACAGCTTGCCGAGCGCAAAACGTAGCTGCCTATTTTCTACTGCATTGATGCACATCGGATGCCTGCGCAGCTGCGCATCGTAGCCGTGCTCGTATGGAGTACCTATAAGCATTTTTTGGATCGGGTCTGCGTGCAACGCAAAAGCCACGGCGGGATGATCGTTTCTGTCTCCGTTGCGATAAAATGTCAATTTGATTCCCATACGGGACAGAAGTTCTTCAGCAGCGATTTTATCGGGATCGTAACCCGTGGCTATCTGAAGCAATTCCGTGATAGTCCGCATCTGCTGCTTATCGGTGCGCACGCCATATCCGAGAATGTGCTCGATGATCCGGTCCTCATCCTCGATTTTCTCCTCGTTCAGTGCGATGAGGTTTTCAAAAATACGATCTATCCATTCCTGACCCTGCTCGCAGCCGATTGACTCATCTGATTGTGCGGCCCAGGCAGCCGCCAACAGAGGAGCGTATTGATCTACCTGGCGAGGATCTCCGAGCTCTCGCAAATATTTCTCCCGTAGATCCGCGATATCCTGGATGATGCGGGGGAGGGCCCGAAAGATCCTGCGGGTAAAACGCTGCGGATCGAACAATACCCCTTTGAGCTGCTTGATCCGATCAAACCGCGCTCGCTTATCCGCAGGCACCGCGAGCTCGCACCGGATGATACGGCTGTCGACCTGCGCGTCATGGGTAGGCACGTTGACCGAGGCGAAAAGAAAGCAGGAGCGGACCCTGAAGCGGTCGACACCGCCGTCGGGATTTGCGAGATGGATATAGCCACTTGTGTTCGATGAGGCGTTCCGCGCGAGCTCGAGGATGTTTTCCAATTTCGTCTGCGCCTTGCGGGATACCGGCATCATTTCATCGAGGATCACCGGCCGGGCATCGGTACGTAAGGAGCGGCGGATACCGGGCTCACTGTCGCGCCCGGATCCGAGATAGGAAAAAGCGCCGCATAAAGGATGTATCACCTCATGGATCGTCCAGCTCTTGCCGACTCCCTTTTGGCCCGTGAGCCAGATATGAGGACGCCAGTCGAGCAGGCCCCCGAAAGGCGCGATAAGAGACCATCCCATAAGACAGACCGACATGGCACCGGATGAGTAGCCCTGCGCGTCGAATAATTCGGCGAGCTGCCTTCCCTCTTCAGCGGTTGCGCAATCGCCGGCGAGATCCCCGAAACGGACCTCGGATGAGACGTAATGGTATGGCGATTTGAATTGAGCATAGGGGATTGAGGAGCCGTCAGATAAAATGATCTGTTCACCATCGTTGACTATGATCGAGCCATCGGGCTCGCGCCATACCCCGGCGCCGCGCAAACTGTCTGGGAGATAACGGCCCGCATCCTCTGAGGCTCGACAAATCATATCTTGCGCCTGGGCAATCCGGATACCGCCCGTGTCTGTTGTCATACTGAGCATTGTCCAAAAATTGAGAGGGGCGAGCTCCAGTAGTTTTGATTGGTTAAAGCTGCCCATGGAAATGGACATCGGAATGCGCATTCCTTTGCGCAGAAACCAGTGATGCGTGTCGGAGAATCCGAGATAGGCGAAAGGAGTGTTGTCTACGAGATCGATTATCGGGCAGTCCCGGATAAAGGCGGGTATGTCGATTTTTTCGGTGGCGGCATCTGCAATGTCCCAGGCTTTCGGCTTGCCCTGTATATCGAGGATGCGGGCATCGGGCAGGCGGTTCTTAATGGCGGCCGCCGCCTTGATTCCGGGCTCATCCGCGTCAGGCCATATCGTGACGTTGCGTTTTTCCAGGGGGGACCAGTCGGATTTAGTGATAGCTTTCCCCCCGCCCGGCCAGGTCGTGAGGATGTAGCCGTCGACGGGGATTTCACTGCACTTCTCCCCCTCGACTACGAGCACGGGAAGATCGGATTTAAGAAGCTCATGTAGGCGGTATAAGGGCCGATCATGTGTATATGCTTGGCCCTCGTGCCACTTCCCGTCCTTGCCCCAGTAGTAGGGAATTACATCCTTATCGCCGTTCGGCTTGTCGTATCGCACCACGCAAAAAGCGACCTTTCCCTCGGCCGTGTAATATTTCCAGCCGGAGGACGGCGTGCCGTGATGATCGCGGGACCATGCGGATTTTGTGACGGGATTGAGTTTCGGCAAGGCTTCGGGGGGCACGGGGATGACTGGAGGAGGTTTTTTCGTCTTCCCGCTCTCGCGGGATTTCTCCTCATCCACCGTGCCGCCCGAGGTCTCGATGATAACGCGGGCTGCTTTGCCCTTGTCGATATTCCTGGTTTTGGAAAGGAGCGCGATCAGGTCGCCCCCATCATCCGTTGCATGGTCGTAATACTGGCCGTCCTCCCGGATGTGGAAACTGCCTATCGTGTTGTCCGCGCGCAGGGGGGAGAGCGTCCAGTATTCTGCATCCTGCCAGTAAGCGCCGGGGGTAAAAAAGAGGGATTCGATGACGGACCGGCTGATACAGCGACGCGCTTGCTCAAATATATTCATGCTCAAATAAAGTTCCCCTCCCGGTTAAATAAGGCGCGTGCAGGGAGTCGAACCCTGCCGAAGACCATCACGCGCTCCCGTGCTTTGCCTGGCCCTGCCGCGCCGTGCCTTGCCGCCCCATGCCTCACCTCGCCCCGCCCGGCCTGCGTTGCCGCGTCATGCCATGCTGCGCTTCGCCATGCCCGACCAGACCTCGCCACGCCTGCCGCGTCGAACCCCGTCATGCTCAGCCTTACCTCGTCATGCAATGCCTGCCGCGCCAAATCTTGCCGGGCCTGTCATGCCGATCCGTGTCAAACCATGCCTCTCCAGGTCATGCCGCGCCCTGCCGCGTCAAACCGGTCCTCACCATGCCTGCCATGCCTATCCCCGCTCGGCCATATCCCGCCGCATCTTGCCTGCCATGCCTTACCAAACCCCATCGTAACGAGCCGTGCCTCGTCAAAGCGCGTCTTGCCTGCCGCATCATACTTTCACTGTTCTCGCTTTCTTCTTTCGTCGGATTGCGTCGATGTCTTGGAAAATCCTCCTGAGCTCTTTCAGCTCTTTATATTTCTCTTCGAGCCTTTTGAATTCCTCAAGCGCGTCCATCAATAATTCTCCGCTGGCATCATCGTCTTGAAGAACCTCGACCATGCTCCTGTATCCACCATCGGACCTGTCGCTTGTGAGACTGACATAAGCTTGAATGATGTGTCCTTTAATCGCTTCGATTTTCACTCTGACGATCAATTGCCGAGCTTGCCAGATACGATAATTTTCCCCGGCTATTTCATCGTCCCATTCGAATCTCTCATGCAAGAGGGTATTTTCGTTTCTGGCGTATTCGACGATGGTATTAGGGTAAAGCAATCCATCCGGATCGTTTCCCCTTATCTCTTCCAACTCATCGTGAATTGTTCGATCATTCATGTTTCTTCTCCTCGATGGAAAACATTCCCCATCCCATACCGGCGCTTTGCTTTCCGTCCGGGCGGCCCTCACCGAGTCCTACTTGCATTCCGACACGGGCCATGAGATTGCTCACATCCTGAAGGTTGAACATATCGGCATCGAATCTGATCCGAACCTTGCAGCTCCATTTTCGCCACATGGCTCGGACACGAATATCAACGACTCCCGTGGCGTTGCGAACATAATGCTCGACTTTTTCGGGCTTTCCCTCAATTTTGACCATCGGAGTGCCGTCGATAGCATCGATACCGTCAGCCTCGGCGAATACGGCCAGCTTTGCCTTTGTCATCTGAAAGCCCACGATCCGGCAAGCTGAGATCATGGCGTTACGAAATGCAGCGGCAGGAATCCCATGCCAGCCCTCGGTTGAAACATGGAAGGCTTGCCGGTAATCCTCGTCAAAATCCCGAGGCTCTCTTTTCTTGCCTTTCTTCGCCTGAGACCCGAGCATCATTTTTTCCTTCATCGCGTTAATCGACTTTTCGGAAAAACGAAGCTGGACATACGGAGCAATTCCGACAAGACGGAATTCCGCATAGTTGAACTTCGGAGCCGTGATAGTTACGTGCTCGACAACCGTCGTAGCACCCTTTGAATTATTGCTGGTACCCATTGGGCACCTCCTAAGTTTGTTGACTGTGCTTTTGCATCAGCCACCTATCTCGTAATAAAACGGATAGGGTTTTCCGTGCCATACCCGGCCTCGCCGCACCTCGCCTCGCCAAGCCGCGGCTTTCTGCGGTCTGCGGGAGTCGAACCCGCATCATCCCCCGGCCGCCTTTCCTCTCATCTTTGCGATATATTCCTGCAAGTCCTCCCGGTACATGAGCAGGACACCGCCCCGTCCTTTCTTCCCGCCGATCCTGACAGCCGGCATTTCGTCCTCGCGTATGAGCCTGTAGACAATTCCTTCGCTTACGCGGAGGACTTCCGCAACCTCAGAGATTGTGAGGGGATCGGGCATTTCAGAGAGAGGACGGGGAGCTGGGCGATCACGCTTGGGACCGCGGCTCATGGAAGGATCTCCGCTTCGGCGATAGCAGCGATTATCAGCGGAAGGGTTTCAAGGGCCGGATCATCTTTTTCCGGCAAGCGAATATATCCAAATTCGACGCCGTTCTCGATAAATTGCTTAGCTTTTTTACATGCTTTCAACAAAGCCTTGACTGCAATGATAAGTTGAGCATTGGCTTGAGCTTCGGGAAATGCATGTTTTCGACCGCCATGACCGGCTGATAGATCGGCAATAATTACACCTTTATAATCGCCCATCATATTGCTTCTGCCCCATGCCTTTGAGCGAATTGTCCAGTCACTTTTTTCAAAAAACCATGGTTCCGGTGTATATCCGCTCATCGAATCACCTCCTCATAAACCGGCAACTTGTTGACCCGCAAGAATTCCTCGAACGTCCCTGCAGGCTCGTATCTCTCCGCTTCGCCGATTGTGACATCTCGCTGACTGTCATGGTCTCCCAGCTGTGCCCGGAAAATCTCCGCGAGGCGATCCACGGGCTGGATTTCGGGAAGACGCCGCATGAGCTCGCGCCTATCCCGGAGCAAATTGATATGCCAGATTTTCATTTCGCATCCTCTTCAATAACCCTTCCCCTCGGATCGAGTCTTTTACACTGTTCTCGGTATATCCAATCACCGTTTGTGAGCAGGACCAGATTTTTTATCTGCCCTCTTACCTCGAATACCTTTCCTTTTTTGTTCATGATTTTTTCGCCGCGTTTCAATATAGGTTTTTTCATTTCTCTCCCCTTGCTCGCCGAATGATCTCGGCCCGGTTGAATTCTTTGATGATGTCGCGGTGCTCGACCCGGGAGCGGTAGATGTCGGCGATCACGGCCCATACGCATATCGTGACAAGGCCGATGAGAATAAGCAGGATCAGGATATTGACGATGATCATGGAACCTCCCCAGCCCGTAACTCTTCCCTGGCCGCATTCTCGCGGCCCGGTTATGAGTCCCGGCTTATTTTTTAATCTTTCTGATTCCGATATAGACCGCGCCTATGAACACGATCATGACGAAAAGGAAAATGACAAATTCAATTAACTCAAGCATTACAAAATATCTCCCATTAAATCCTCATACTCGACGTATCGAAAATCGGCATAGCAATCATGGTAATAGCTGCATGTTCTTCCCTTCTGAGGCTCCCACCAGGTACCCACAATCTCGATCCAGCAGTGCTTCCGGGAATCATCTTTTTGACTCGTACCGATCACCGCTCGACCAGTTATTCCAACATCTCTTTTGATTAGATAGAGAGCCAACAGAGAAATATCTTCACAATCGCCTTCTCGCACGGCGAAGGTATAAAAGGGATTCTGCCAAACGTTTCGCCAATCGTCCTTCTTCCAGGTGATATTATCAGCAGTCCATGTAGTAATATCTTGTACGGTAGACAGACTGAGATCGGGGATCTCCGAATAGAAGGTAAAATCAACCGGGCTCATGTTTAGATTGCAAGAAAAAAGAAAGATGAATGTGGATAGTAAGATTATTTTTTTTGTAAATTTTCTCAAATTATTCACGATAAGTCCCTGCGGACAATATGCGTTCCGCCATCGGTGCTGTTGTAATACAGGCAATATCCGTACTCGCCGTGGTCGATAAAACAGTCCTTGAGGGACCGATTGGTCGCAGTCGGGAGGATCGCGCCGTATCGCTTACGGGCCTCGGCGATCATGGAACGCTGGAGGTCAGTCAAGGGAGACCTCCTTGATACAAAATTGCTCTGCTTCTGCAATAGGCAGGAGATATCCCTGTGTCGTTTCTTCCGAGACGAAAACAAAACTTTTTCGTTTGGGATAAATCGATCTCAGGTATTTTGTTGCAAAGAGGTAAAGACTCTTATAATCGCCGATTATGTAGAGCCATGAATTGTCATTTTTGAAGATCCCGGAATGAACGAATTTGGTATTTTCGGATTTGAGCATTTCAGCTGTTTCGATATAAAGGTTTCCGGTTTTTTGGAAGTTGCGATCATATTTGATTTCTACGCCTTGATTCACGTGGATTGTGATTCCGATTTTAGATAGCTGATCAGTGACGAAAGCCTGGAATTCCGCTATCTGATCTATTGTCATGTCGTTATTCAAGGGGAGCCTCCAGCCTTAACCGCTCATGCTGCAGGAGATACGGCGGTCCCTTTTCCAACGCTTCCCAGATCGAAAACGCTTCTATATCGCTATAAGGGCGGAGCTGCCCATGGGCAGGATCAAGCCCGATCTTGCCCGCAATTCGGCGGATCGTTTCATGCGCCACACCAAAAATGGAGGCAAGCCCTCTCATGGTCATGGGGAATTCTTGAATGTGGGCTGGAATAGGACAGGTAGCGGGCAGACGCGGATTGTTATAATGGGATTCGGGCGGCCGCCTATAAACCGACGGCGGTTTTCGTTCCGGCTGCTCCTGGCGATAGAAATAACCGAGAAGGAACATATCCATTTCCCGCTCGCTTTGGGGGTATTTGTTTGCATCGAGAGGTTGAGTTATCGCGTTTTGGGAAGCATTTTCGGAGAGAAGATCGGCCAGAGTATTCTTGCCGCCCGCACGGATGATGGAAAGGACTTCGGGGAGGGTGAGGGAAGCGGGGTGCATCGGGGAGCTTACGGACATTTTGTCGCTAATAGACGACATTTTGTCGCTAATCTGTAATACCCATCTTTGAACCGTTCTTTCATCTACTCCACATAGTTCTGCGATTTGTTTTATCGTCATGCCTTTATCCACGATTTGCCTTCTGTTCTTCTGCATCTCTGGTTCGTGCTTCTTCGCTTTCGACGATCCTCAGCATATAGACTACTTGCCTGCTGAAATTGCGCTCGTTCTTATGGCCAAGCTGTTCTATCTTTTGCACAAGGTCTGCAGGAAGCCTTAATGATCTTTGAATGGTTTTTTCGGCCATTTTTCCCCTCCCGATCTAATTGTATACTAATATATCCCATCGTCATACAGTTGTCAATAGTTTTTTTAAAAAATAATTGTTGAAAATTGGGATATAATGGGTTACAATCCGATGTAGATACTATGGGACGAAAAAAAGAAAAGACGAAACAGGTTGCAATAAGATTGCCTGAAAGTCTACATGAATTTGTAAGACAAAGAGCAGATCGTCTGGATGGGGGAGATTTTACAGCAGCTTTAATTGAGCTTTTATCTCAGGCAAGGGAAATAATAATTAAACATGATGGATGGATAGCGGAACGTGAAATTATTGAATGGTCGAAGGAATGGGAAGAAAAAAAGGGGAAAGAAAACAGAGCAAAATAATCGATTTCGAGGTCGCTAAATGTTGGCTCCAGTGTCATAATCGGCTATAGAGGTTTTAGAGTTTATATATTTTTTTAAGTTTTGGAGGCTGCCATGAAAGCGACTATCCTCCGCGCCAAGAGCGAGACAGAAAGCGGACTGCTCGCAACCATGCAAAAGAAACTCGATGATTTTCTTTCTACTCCCGTTGACGATAAGCTCCCTGTCGTGCGTTTTATTTGCCAGAGCGAACACACGCCGGAGAAAATGGCCGGGCTCAGGGCCATAAGCACCGTCAATCCTCACATTACTATCACAATTCTATGGGAATAGGGGATCTCAATTACAGGAGACTGTCATGAAAAAAATCGGAATCTTGATCTTTCTTATGATTTTATCTCTTGGAACTTTCGGCCAATCAATGGCCGTTGATGAAGTGATTACGACAGATACTGGTATCCGAATCTGGTTAAATGGGAATCGATGGGGATATGTGATTGATTTATTGGAAGTAGTTGATGCGGCAACGCTTAAGGTTCGGGTAAAGGGCGAAATTAAAGATTTGCCAATCTGGTATATTGATGCTCCCGGAATTAAATATGAAATTGGTCAAGAGGCAAAAAAATGGGTTGAAGAATATATCAAAAATCATTCTTATTTAGATCCTCGATTTTATAAGATTAAAGAGGGTCAAATGGGTGATTCACTCCATAATTTGCCTTATATGTATGAACTGGTAGAAAAAGGCTATGCATGGTTGAGACCCGAGATAGCCACAACAATTCCAGAAATAGGCACATCAACACCAGAACGTATTTTACTCGAATATCAAAATAAAGCTCGAAGCTATATGCTTGGCATATGGCGGACGAATGATCCAGCTCCGCCTTGGGAACGATACAAATAATCATCCCGGCAACAATCCCTCCGCGATCTTCGCCACGGCCTGGCGCTGCTGCTCCCGCTGCTCCGGGAGAATATTGGTATATCGTTCCGTCATTTCCTCCGCTTTGTGCCGCGTGAGTTGCCGGAGGGCATAATCGGGTAAATTCCCCTGGGCCCGGATCATGCTGTTATACCAGTGCCGCCAGGAATGGAATGTAAGCCGGCGCTGCCGGCGCTCCTCCTCCGAGATCCCGACAGCATGGATCGCCTCACGAAAAACCTCGCTTACCCCCCGTGCGTGCATGGGTTTATCCCTCAGATTTCCATAGAATACAAATCCGTTTCTCCATGGGTTTGATTCGATCAGCTGGAATAGCATTTCTGCGAGGCTGTCCGGAATCGGTAGTTCCCCATAGGACCCGCCTTTCGGTGCCTTGATCCCTTCCATGGGCTGCCAGTTATGTCGGAGATCAACAACCTGATAAGTAACCTGCTTTTCTCCGATCTGGATCTGCCGATCCTTTATATCGGTAACTTGCAGGCCGAGGCATTCACCAAGACGCATACCCGTGGCGGCTGCCAGTAGATTTATGGTTTTTTGCCGGATCTCGGGCCATTCGATCTGAAAAAACTTAACCGCTTCCTGCAGGGTGAGGATATGCCGGGAGGGTTTAATTTCTTTGAGCCTGCGGATACTCAGGGCCGGATTGACCTGAATCTTGCCCATGCGCTTCGCCTCGGCAAGGGCCACGGTAACGGCCTGCATGATGCCGTTGACCCGGCGGGCTGAAAGCAACTGTCCACGGCTTTCCTGATCCTGGAGATGGAGCTTCAGCTCTTCGAGTATCCCGGCCGTGACCTGGGAGATCCGTATGCGCTGTCTTTTGGTCTGCCTGAGCCACGGCAATATGTATTTTTGCACCGCCTGGCCGTTGGTAACGAGATATTGTGTAGAAAGCGGATTGCCGGTGCCCGCGCAGATCCGCGCGTATTCGCCGGCAACATCCCAGAAACGCTCAATATAGGAATAGAGGTCCCCGCCCCCGGACGCCGGCAGGCCGAGCTCGAGGAATATACGTGCCGCCGCATCTGTACCCGCTTTAGTGGTCGGGGATAGATGCCGCGCGCGCTCCCCGAGCTCCCGGATCAGGGAGTCGGCGGAGCGGCGGATCGAATATTTATGCTTGCCCTCATCCCAAAAAGCGACCTGGTAAACGCGGGCTCCGCTCTGCTTCCGGTGGTAGATTATATAGGGCTGTCTCATATTTCAAGCATAATTCAAAAAAAAGACAATATCAAGCGTAACATTCCGCGTAACAGAGGCAAATAAAAGACCCTCCATCCCGGAAAGTCTTTCACATAACTTATTATCCTATAAGGATTTACCTTTTAGCGAGCGAAGGGAATCGAACCCTCGGCACAAGCTTGGGAAGCTATAGAGATTTGTCCCGTAGATTTTATAATCAATATATAGATTATCTTCGTCGTTTTAATCCATATATTGTGTAACCGCTTTATATGGCGCATAGATTTAATTTTGAAAGCGTAACAATTTATGTAACAGAAATCCTGACCGTGATATACTATCTCCATGAACAGAACATTTCACAATGTCCGCGATTATCAGCGGGCGCTTGATCAACTGGCCAGGGATGCATTCCCCAAAGCGATGGCGGCAACAACAAACGTAACCGCCAAGGCCGTGCATAGCAAGAGCGAGCGGAATATCAAACAGAAATTGACGCTCAGGAATCCATATACTATGCGATCCCTCAAGCTTTCCCTGGCCAAGGTCCGCAGGAGCGGTGAGGCGGGATATGCTCAAGTAGGATCGGTAAGCCCCTATCTACCGATCCAAGAGACGGGAGGCACGGTCCGGGCCCGTCGACGGGCAATAGCTATCCCCACGAAAGCGGCACGTATAGGCGGGGTGAAAACCGGGGTCGTTGCGATGCGATATCGGATGCGTCGAATCGGGAAAGTCGGAAAGGGCGGGAAGTTCTTTTTCCTGCCGACTCGGAAGCCGGGTCTCTATACCCGCAAGGGAAAGCGATTGATCATGATCCGGGATATTAGCGTTCACAGATACCGGCTCAAGCCAACCCATTGGCATGGGGATGCTGTGAAGCAGTTCGGAAAGCGTTCGCTCATGGAGCAGGTATTCATCCGCGAGGCGCAGAAGCAGCTCGGGATGATAAAATAATTCTTATTTCCCTTTAAGCGCTTTTTCCAGCGCCTCGATTCGTGCTTTTAAATCTATAAGAGGATCGGGAACAGGCTCGTACACTGGCTCCGGCTTCACGCTTTCCTTCGCCAACCGGTCATGTTCTACCTTGTCGATCTCCACGGCTTCTTTCGGCGGAACCGCATTCGTGGCGAACGGCACGCCGTCTATCTGGTAGTATTTCATGGCCATTATGCTATCCTCCGCATACTGAATATAGTTGTTGCAAGCGCACCCTGCGTTTGTAGATACGTAAGGGGAGTAGTATCACATGTGCCTTTGATGTTAAGATAATAAGTAGTCGGTGCAGCAATCATCAAAGGTGCCTGGCCATCGTAGCTATGAGTATGTACAAGAACTATATTCTGTGCTGCGATTGAGATACGCCCCATACATACATAGCGCTGGATTGCGCTATTGGTTGCTACTCCTATGCCTGCCCAACAGATTATTTGGCTTGTTGCCGTGTCATACGCATAGATACTGACCTTGTAGTTTGGCAACCACAAGCCAGGTGTCATAGCTAAAGAGTGTCCAGCCGGGTTGGACCAGACATTACTAACTGTGCTTCCTGCATCTACATACGCCTCACTCGTAAACTCCAGCAGCGTCCCGAGACAAGGACCAACACGCCAGTCAGCATTATCCGGATCGGGCATGAGCTTTACAAATTGCCCGACGCCATTCAATTTCCAGTTCGCATTATACCCGCCGATTTTATTCGTGCCGAACGGCACAATGTCCTGATCGTAAGTCC
>Ga0307380_10010403_pt1 | contig 11725 bp, 14 predicted proteins | sample UN3MG_FD_202239 | JGI IMG/M metagenome (GOLD analysis project Ga0307380, IMG submission 202239) | Soil microbial communities from Risofladan, Vaasa, Finland - UN-3 | ecosystem: Environmental > Terrestrial > Soil > Coastal area > Acid sulfate soil | place: Finland: Risofladan, Vaasa | collected... | reverse complement strand
GCGGCATCTGTGCGGTCCAGGGTGTCAGGGCATGGGGGGTAAAGCAGGGCAAGTACGGTCTTACAGTGATAACTGCAAGGGGCAATGCAGCAGGTGTATTTACCAAAAATCGTGTCATAGCTGCGCCACTGGTCCTTACTAAACAGCATATTGAAGCGGGCAGGCTTTCTGCTCTTGTAATAAACAGTGGGAATGCGAATGCTTTTACAGGTGCTTCCGGGCTCCAGGATGCAAAGGAGATGGCAGAGTTGACAGCATCACACCTGGGTCTTGAAAATACCGAAGTCGGTGTGGCGTCCACTGGTGTGATAGGACGAAAGATGGATATTGGGCTAATCAGGTCTCAACTTGCTGAAGTAATCAAAAAACTGACTGATGATAGTGAAGGCAGCGCTTCAGCTGCCAGGTCAATTATGACCACAGATACTTTTCCCAAAGAAGTGGCAATTGAGATGTCAAATGGAAGCCGCATCAGTGGAATTGCCAAAGGCAGCGGGATGATCGAACCAAATATGGGCACCATGTTGGCGTTTTTATATACTGATGCAGACCTTGATGCCGCAACCCTTGATCAATGTTTACGTGTTGCTGTGAATAAAAGTTTCAACATGGTGGTCGTTGACGGGGACACCAGTACCAATGATATGGCCTTGATAACTGCTACTGGTCAATCAGGTCGACCTGATATTAAGGAGTTCCAGCAAAGTCTGGACCATGTATGTATCAGGCTTGCAAAAATGATAGCAAAAGACGGCGAAGGTGCATCACATTTAATTGTAGCAAAAGTAACCGGAGCTAAAAATGAGACGGATGCTGTGTTAGCTGCTAAGGCAATTGTCCGCTCGCCCCTTGTCAAGACAGCTATCTTTGGTCGGGACCCCAACTGGGGTAGAGTAATTGCAGCGGTTGGGTATTCTGGTGCAGATGTTGACCAGGACATGATCAGTCTGGCCTTTTCTAATAGTGATACCTCGATCAAGCTAGTGGAAAATGGCAAGATAAATGATATTTCTGAAGACCAGCTGAAATACATTATGGAATCTGAAGAAATTGTGATCAACGTGAACCTTGGATTAGGGAGCGGTAGTGCTGTGGCCTGGGGATGCGACCTTACATATGATTATGTACGGATCAATGCCGAATATACTACATAGTATAGTGGTTTTTATCGAAGTGAACAAACGTTAATTTCTTAAGGAAATGAACTAACGAAACAATGAAGTTATAATACTTATATTATCAAGCCAGATTTGAAGAAGATTATTGGAGGATATTTTTAATGAAGGTTCTTGTTAGTGATTCCCTTTCTGAACAGGGTATTGAGATATTGAAGAAGGAAGTTGATGTTGATATAAAGACAGGGATGAGCCCTGAAGAACTCAAAGCAATTATTGGGGTATATGATGCTCTGGTGGTCAGGAGCCAGACCCAGGTTACAAAAGAGATCATTGAAGCTGCTACAAATTTGAAGATCATTGGCCGTGCCGGTGTTGGAGTAGATAATATTGATGTGGAGGCCGCAACCCAGCTGGGTATTATTGTTGTAAATGCTCCTGAAGGCAATATGATCTCGGCAGCCGAACATACTATCGCCATGATGATGTCCATGTCCAGGAATATCCCCCAGGCAAACCAGTCTCTAAAATCAGGTAACTGGGACCGCAAGACCTTTACTGGAGTTGAGGTGAGAAATAAAACTCTGGGTCTCGTCGGCCTGGGCAGGATAGGAGCTGAAGTTGCTAAACGCGCTCAGGGAATGGAAATGAACATCCTGGCCTACGATCCATTCATTAGTGAGGAGAGAGCTGCTGATCTTGGTGTTACGCTGGCATCAGTTGAAGATATCGTAAAAAATGCCGACTACATCTCTGTACACACACCACTGACAAAAGAGACCAGGAACATAATTGATAAGGCAGAACTTGATATGGTTAAGCCTGGAGTCAGGATAATTAACTGTGCCCGCGGCGGCATTATTAATGAGGAGGCATTGGCAGAAGCTGTTTCCAGCGGTAAGGTGGCCAGTGCTGCAATTGACGTGTTCGTTAATGAACCGCCAACAGGCAGTCCGCTGTTAGAACAGGATAACATCATAGTGACACCACACCTTGGAGCCTCTACCCTGGAGGCCCAGGTTAATGTGGCAGTGGATGTGGCAGAACAGATAATAAATTTCAAGAACGGACTTCCAGTAAAAAATGCCATCAATATGCCGTATGTAAAACAGGAAGTCATGAAGTTGCTGCAACCTTACCTGCCGCTGGCTGAGAAGATCGGAAAACTGGCAGCCCAGCTCATGGAAGGCAAATATGAAAGAATCGAGGTAGCTTACAGTGGTGAGATCGCAGAAAGGGATACTGGCCCCGCCACGGTAGCAGCATTAAAAGGACTGCTTGAGATCGTAATGGGTTCAGCTGTAAATTATGTCAATGCGCCTGTCATCGCCAAGGAGCGAAAAATAAATGTTATCGAATCGAAATCCAAGACCCTGGAGAGTTATTCCAGTAAGATCACTCTGCGCATTTTCAATAATGGGAATGTTAAAACAGTTGCAGGGACAATGGTTGGTGTAAATCCACGTATCATCCAGATCGATGAGTACAGTATCGATATCCAACCCATAGGTCATATGCTGGTAGCACTCCATGAAGACCATCCCAATATTATCGGCCCCTGCTGTATGGTGATGGGGAAACGGAATATCAACATAGCTGGCATGCAGACAGGCCGGATCAAAGCCGGGAGTACAGCTATTATGGTACTCAATATTGATTCTGATGTCAATGATGAGATATTAGAAGAGATCAAAGCTGTAGATGGTATCCTTGAAGTAAAGAAAGTTTATATTTAAACCTGCCACTACTTTTCATTCAGTATGTAAAGTAATACTGTAGTTGTAACAAAAATTATAAGTAGTCAGGATTACTATTATTACTTATTATGGAAGTAGTATTCCGTGTTATCGGTTCTGAAAATGATCTGGATGATTTGAATTCAGATGAAATAAATGTCCATTTCTGTTTCAGACCTTCAGAAAAAGATGTCTTCAAATTGACCCATAAATGCCCTAATGTCAAGATAGTTCAACTTCCCGAATCCTATTACAGTACTTTATCGAATACAACTAAGACATTACTATCAATAAAAAATATAGAAATTCATGTGGGGAATGTCTGGGGACATAGGACTGATATCGACAAATATATTACAGTAGATATCTAACTCCGCATTTTAACAAATGGGATTGACAGCTTGACTTTTTGGAATTTACTTATTTCTTATGCCTTTCAAGACCACAAGCTGTTCGAAAAAGTGTTTAGATCTAGATATTGTTTCAACAAAAAAACCGGCATTGTTCATGATGAGACAGACTTCTTTAATACCTGTAAGAGATGAAACCAGCAACAAAACACGTCCCTTGGGAGAAAGATAATCTCCTAATTCATCAATAAATCGTTCAATGTTTTGTCTTCCATTTTTCCCTCCCTCCAGCATTAGACTATCCCATCCACTTAAGCGTTCCTCATCTGAGGTCGGTAGATATGGAGGGTTAAAGACAATAAGATCAAATTGCCCTTTGATACCTTCAAAAAGGTCAGTCCTTACCGCATTTAGACCGTTTTTACTGGCACAGCGAACTGCATGGGGATTTAGGTCAGTAGCAACTACGAATGAAGCGCGGTTTTGTGCAAACAGAGAAACAATTCCACTACCACAGCCCAGTTCCAGCACCCTGTCACCATCATTAATATTATCTATTAGAGCGTCAACCAGCAGAAAACTATCTTCAGCTGGTTCGTAAACATGTGGTAGAAGATGTATGATTTTCCCGCGATATGTAATTGAAGTCATGTTCCTGTTTGGATTATATTTGCCAGCTCTGCCAGCTCTTCAGGGGATAAGGTTTCAGGACGCTGGTTTAGTAGGTCTGGATTAAGTTTTAACAAATTTTCGGACGGAAATCCAAGCATTGATGCTGCTGCTTTTAAAGAATTTCGTAACATTTTCCTGCGCTGGCTGAATAATGCTTTTAATAGTCTGTTAAAAAATTGCAGATCATTGACCCTGTATGGAGGCTCTTTTGGAGTGAGTTTCAAAATTGCAGATTGGACCTTTGGCTGTGGTTTAAAGGCTGAAGGAGGTACTTTTTCCAATAATTCAATATCTGAATGGTATTGTGCCATAACTGTTAACCGACTATAATCTGAGGTGCCTGCAACAGCAATCATGCGGTCTGCAAATTCCAATTGATACATGAGGATGGCAAAATCAAACTGGTGTTCCAGCAATCTGAAAGTAATTTCAGATGATATCTGGTATGGGAGGTTAGAGACAACTTTGTTGAATGAGGGAAATTGAACTTTTAATGCGTCCCCATGCACAACTGTAACATTTGTATCTTTGGTTAATTCTTTAAGGTTGTCTGCAAGCTTCCTGTCAAGTTCGATGGTGATTACTCTGCCTGCAGCTTTTGATAGTTTTTGTGTAAGATTGCCAGGACCCCCACCGATCTCAAGGACAGTATCTTTTTTATTCAGATCAGCGTAAGCGATAATCCTGTGAAGTACTAGCTTATCAGTAAGAAAATGCTGTCCATATTTTGGTTTCATCTATGAGTACGGCTCTTTGCCGGAGTTGTAAATAGACGGTATTTTATCTGCTCATCCTTTAGTTCATCAATAATTCTGTGAACAAATAATTTCTCAGGTGTATGCAGACCTTTGACCTTTTCTGTAAGGTCCTTGAAACTGAGGAATTTTCCCTTCTTGCGTTCATCAATGATCCCCCACATTAGTTTTTTACCAATACCTGGCAGAAGTTCGAGCATATGAAGTCTATTGGTTATTGGATATGCATCATTAAAGAAGTCCACATATTTTGGTTCATTTTCTACAACTAATTTTTCCAGAATGTATGGTAATTCTGCTTGAGCACCATGTGTCATTTCATCATAGGTTATCCTGTGCTTGACATGGTCTATAACATCCCGGTCCCCTTCTCCGATATACACCATATCCTGGGTTTCCGGAATGGCACCCTCTTTTGGGATCAATTCCATTAGCACAAAATGATCGGCTCCAACAGCTTGGACAAGTGGTTTTCTCTGATATACCGGCCTTTGGTCGTCAGGATTGCCGTATGGCAAGTAGTCTAAAACCCATGCCCACTCTTCTTTTTGAGGTTTCTTTCCAATAACCATAAGTAATCACTCATAACCTTCTATATTCTAAATATTCTGCTTCGATCGAATAAGTAAGCTCTATGCATTCTTTTTTTTAAATTGTATGTATCAATTACATATAAAGTTTTATATTGTAAAAAGTGTGAAATTTAATATGCCGCCGAGACAATGTCTAATATCTTAGTCATTTCCTCTTCTGTAAGAGTAAATCTTTCTTTCGCATAGATAGAACGTATCTCATCAAAGGAAATGGGCTTAATATCTGCAAGGCGGAATGCTATTTCGGGCTTCATTTTTTCAAGTTTTAGCAGATCCTCAACTAATTTTTTAGCTGTAATACTATCGGTTTTGCCGAAAGTCTCTGCATGATTAATAGCTCGTCTTAGTTCATATCCCAGTTCAATTTCCTGTTCTGTTCTTGTCTCTCTGATCTTTAAAAGGATCTCTTTTGCTTCAGCGAGCGTTAACATCTCCTCGTTTATAATCTCTTTTACTAACATATGAAAACTATCCTGTTATGGGCAATAATAATTTCATCCAGATATTAAATTTGAGGTCGAAGGTGTTCGGGATAGAGAATTACCTGTTTTGTCGCATTTCCGTCAGATACTTCCAGGATATATGCACGGCCTCGCTGTCCTATTACTTTGCCTGTTTTGCCATGGAACTTGGGATTGGACATTCCGCGATGGACACTTGGGTCCAGTTTGATATGTACTGACTGGCCGATCTCGAACTCCTGGATGGCGCGGCTTATGGGACTGAGTCCTCTTTCTCTGACGTTTTTCTTCAATTTGTACCTGGTCTTCCTTCTCTCACCATGTGATTTTGACAATGTTAGATCCTCCAATTAGATGAATATTCCTTTTACTTCTATTACGTCCAGTTCGGCTACTTTTGATTCCACACCGAGCAGCTCTGAGAGGCTCGGTCTGGTACGTCCTTCGTCACCTGAAACCAGCTCCTTGACATACAGACCTCCCTGACAATCTACTTTGATTAAAGCTGATTGCCTGTCTGAAGACAGTTGTTCCAGCTCAATATGGTGAACCCTGCGCTCTCGATCCATGTCAGCCCTGCGATGAGCTACCCTGGTGGGTGTTCTCTGGATTATGGATTTTTTGGAAAGTATGTCTAAGGCAGATATAAGTTTTTCTTCTGATACCTGTGCCCTAAATGTGACTCCTATCCTATAAACTTTATCTGCTTTTGCCTGTTTTATGGCTTCAACTGCAGAACGGGTAACAAATTTCAGGCCTAACACTTCGATTTTACCGTCTGCATGACGGTTCACCTTGTGCTGGAGCCTGGTAAGATCAATACGGCGGCTGATGGGCTGGACTGCTTCCACGACAAAAGGTCTTCCCTTACCCAGCATTAACGCGTCTATGTCTTCCCGGCCAGCCCCGTGAAAAACAGTATCTATTGCACCAGTGGCAGCCATTACTTCAGGACGGATCAGTTCATCCACTGATTCAGGATACATTCGCCCAGTGAAATCGCACCGTTCACATCCGCTCCCGCCGCATTCCCGGCAGGGCCAGCGGGTCTGAGGGATGCCCCTGATTATTTTGCGGTATCTTCCAAAGATAAATAATGATCTCACTTCCAGATCAACTGTTCCCTGTGTTATATCCAGTATAGCTGTGATATCTGGTAGTTTCATGGAAGCATTTTTACCTAGCAGGGCTTCAACCCGTTTCCCAACTTCCCTGTTCATTTCGGTCTTCAACTGTTCTGCCCATCTGGTTCGGGATGTGGCCCAGAGTATCTCTTCATTTTCGATCAGCAGTCCTGAAGGTTTGGTGCCGACAACAAAGGTATTGAATTCAAATCCTTCAACTGCCTTTTTCACTTTTTCAGCCCAGGTATCTAAATCCTCAAACAACCCGTTGCAGACCCAGCATTTTTTTTGTTCATCTTTTATTTTCAGGCTTTTTCTTGCATGGACACTGCTGGGAGCCAGCAACTTGAGCAGTGAATCGTCAGAGGAGTCTTTATTTTTCTGGTCAGCGTCCAAGACCAAAGCTAATTTTACTGCTGCTCCCCTCTGGTCGTTGGTAAGACCAGTGGAGAGATTGGCAAAAAGGCGGCCTATGCAGTGATCGCAGATGGCCCCCTCCCTCAATATGCTGGTTGCAATGTCTAAGATATGGTCTGTCATAAGAATCGTAAGACGCTTATATTGGTGAAGTGTTCTAAATAGGTATCGAAGGAATAATCTGTGTTAATCGGCGTGAATCTGTGTCTGAAACATTAAAATACACAGATTTCACGGGCGTGCCGAGCTAAGCTCATTTTCGCCAGCTGGTGAAAATCCAGCCTGGCAACAGGCTGATGTGACGCTGGGGGGAGGGGATACCAGGCCACAACGGAAGTGAAGGTTATAAGCCCCGAAATTCTGATGATCTTGGAAGCCGACGTTATCTGTGGAGGAAAGGGACTGACAGTTGGGACTGGGACACATCCTCTGTACTCTGATGTGGGTTAAGGAGGGGGAGGTGCTTCTGAAGAGCCGGATGAGGTAAATCTTCAAGTCCGGTTCTGAGAGGGGGCTCATAGTAACCTTGGGGTTATTACCCCAACAAGAGATGCGCTATGTGCTCTACTCGACAGAAGAATAACTGATGCAGACTCGGTGGCAAAATTATAATCATCTGAAAATAAAAATGTTAATAAATTAGTATCAAAAGTTATGTTTCCGACTATAAATAAAATTGAGACATTCCTCCTCAATCTCGTATCAGGGAAATTTATATGCTATGTGATGATATATTTTAATTAAGGAAGTGTGAGATTTTTAGTATTAATTAGCGAGGTGAGATAAATGGCAATTGACCCGATCTGCAAAATGGAAGTTGATGAAGCGACTGCAAAATTCACATCCGAGTATAAAGGTAAAAAATTTTATTTCTGTGCTCCTGGATGCAAGACAGAATTTGAATCAAATCCTGAAAAATATGCTTGAATATAAATGGAATTAATTGACGGTGTGATAATAATGGAAGATATAATGGCAGATATAGAAGAGATGATGAAAGGTCTAAAGACTGTTGAGGATGCTATCAATCTGGCACTGACTATCGAAAATCAGGGGCTAAAGTTCTATTCAGAAAAAGCAAATTCTGTGGTAAGTATCCAAGCTAAGGACCTGTTTATATATCTGGCAGCAGAAGAAGCTAAACATATCGAACACCTTAATAATTTCGGAAAAACAGGTAATGCATCTTCAATAAGAAATGTTGATTCCGCAGAATTCACCCCATCCTTTGCGATAGAATTTACCGGTGCAAAACCTGGAGAGATGGATGTACTAATGGGAGCCTTAGGGTTTGAACAAAAAAATGAAAACTTCTATAAAAAACTGGCAGCACAGGCAGAGGACCCTGACCAGAAAGAATTCTTTACCATAATGACTTCATTTGAACACGAACATCTTGAACTGATTGATGATTTTATTGAAGCTGCGACCCAGTTCAGAATGCAGACATAAGTAATGGATGTACTTGTATGGAGGACAAACCAAAACCTGTTGAACTGACTAAGGGTGTCTATTGGGTGGGGGTTGTTGATTGGAACCTCCGTGATTTTCATGGTTATGTTACATCAAAAGGGACTACTTACAATGCATATTTGATCGTTGATGAAAAAATCGCTCTTGTAGACACAGTAAAATCAGAGTTTTCCTCTGAGATGCTTAAGCGCATAAGCCAGATCATTGACCCTGCAAAGATCGACTACGTGATAGCTAACCATGTTGAAATGGACCATTCGGGATCACTCCCTGCAGTCATGGAAATCGTTCCAAATGCACCCATATACTGCACAAAACGAGGACAAGACGGCCTGAGCCTATATTACCAGGATGACGGATGGAAGGATTGGCACTTTCAAACTGTGGAAACAGGGACTGAATTGAGTCTGGGAAGCAAGACATTGATGTTCATCGAAGCTACCATGCTGCACTGGCCCGACAGTATGCACACCTATATCAAGGAAGATAAGATCCTGCTCTCAAATGACGCATTCGGCCAGCATATTGCCACTTCAAAGCGGTTCAACAACGAAGTGGATGACGTGATCGAGGACGCTGCTGAATATTATGCTAATATCCTGATGCCTTTTGGCCAGATCGTATTAAAATACATCGAAACTGTGGGAGAACTGGTCATCGATATCGATATGATCGCACCCTGCCACGGTATTATTTGGCGGGAAAATCCAGCCCAGATCATTGAAGCATACGGACGCTGGGGAAAGGGCGAGAACAAAGAGAAAGTGTTGATAATTTACGATACTATGTGGGGCAGCACCCACAAAATGGCAAATGCAATTCTGGATGGGGTAAAGTCTGCGGGTGTTGAAGTAAAATTGTTGAATATCAGGAAGAATGATCAGAGCAAGATCATAAAAGAGATCCTGGACGCACCTGTTATTTTTGTCGGCTCACCCACATTAAACAACGGGATGTTTCCTTCTGTTGGTGGTTTTTTGACATATTTAAAAGGCCTGCGTACCAGGGGAAAAAAGGCTGTTGCTTTCGGGTCATACGGCTGGGGGAAAGGAGCTGTCAAGGCCGTAGAAGCAGAACTAATAGCTGCCGGATTCGAGATAATCGAACCTGGGCTGGAAATACGATACCGGCCAGATGATGAGGGACTTGCTTCATGCAGATCGCTGGGGGAGCGGGTAGCTAATAATGTAAAAGAACAGATGATAAAGGAGTGAGCTAAATGGAAGATAATGAAAACGAGATCTATGAATGGGCAAAACAGAATGCGGAAGAACACGGTTACAAGCTGAACCCGGATTATGATATTGTGGCTATGGCTGTAAAAGCAATGGCCAATAATAAGAAAAAGTATGGGGAACAATACTGCAGTTGTCGGGAGATCACAGGTAAAAAGGAAGAGGACCGTAAGATCATCTGTCCGTGCGTATTCAGATCAAGGGAGATCGAGCAGCGGGGAGCATGTAAGTGCGCACTTTACGTTAAATAAGCAGGCTTTGGGGGCCTGCTGCTGAAACATTCCCGACTCCCTCGCAACACCTTCCGAATCTCTTCAAACCATCCCCAAATATGTCCAATTGTAGTGAAATACAATTTTACATCTTTGTCATCGTCCAATTTATTCAAATACGCGTCAAACTTCAAAACCACATTACAATCTTTCGAGCCATGCTCGCAATTTCCATCTCACGTTTTATCACAACTACAAACGGCAACCCACAAGTGGTTTTTATATGTTGAAGAAATGGTTTGATATATTGCCTACTTTCAGATGATATAACACAGCTATCTATAGTGATCTCTGTCATTCCCTCTTTAGCTGTGAACGTAATTTCATCCCCTGTTTCAGCACTTCCATCCAGATGAAGAATAAATCCTTTATTTGTCCCGAACAATTCTTTCATCTGCTAATTATGATTTTTGTGAACAATATAAAATTAAAGAAGAAATTCTTCCGACAATTTGGATATTTCACCGGGGGGTAAATGTTACTAAATACCGTAAGATTTATATAAAAATAGTTACAACCATTTTATGTGAGTATAATAATGATGATGAGATGGTGAATATCTTATGTTGAAAATATATGTGAAAAAAATAAGAGATTTTTTAACTTTTTTAATACAAATCATTGAACACATTTCAATTCAGCAATTTCTGTATTTTTTTGCATTCATTACTTTCGGCATATGTGATGCATTAACAGGTCATCTTTTGATGAGCATAAAAGGGGTTAATGCTGAATCAAATGTAATTTTCCAACAAATATACTCAGTACAGGGTCCAGGTATGTTTATATTTACTAAACTCTGGATTGTAATGTCCCTCCTTTTGTTTGCATTTATTTTATCCTTACGTTCCCATAAAAAAAGTTATTGGATGACAAATGGATTCTTAGCTGCCCTTTCAATTGGAGGATTAATGGCAACCCAAGCAAACCTCCATGCAATAAATGGACAACCCTTCATGAACCCCTCAACCATAATTTTAATTTTTTTAACGATTATGCTTATCTTTTTGGAGACTGGAGACCTAATTGATTCTCAGGGCGAAAATACTAATAAAAAGAATTTGAATGCCAAAATTCAGGTTATTCAATGAGGAACTTGAAGGGGTGGAACAAACTGTTAAACCGGTAGTGAATAATCAGGATTCAACCCCTTAGAACTATCTTTTTTCCTACACCTTCGTTTTCAGGTCGTGTCCCCGATTTACTGAACAGGCACTCTGAACGTTAATAATTCTTTCAATGTCCAAATATGGTCTGTAAGTTTCTTAGCCATAGCGGGTGTCCTTTGCAACCATCTTTTGTTCCCACAATTAACCATTAATCTCAGTGATTTATGCTGCTTAACAAAATTATACCATGCCTGGAAGAAGTCTATTGCTCTTGAATGCATCAGAACATCTTTACTATAATTCATTCCTTTTCGTATAAATCTCGCTAGAGAGTTTCGGATAGTAAGATTGATTCGCTCTATATATGATGTGTTAATACATCCACCTGAATCTGCCCCAAAAAGCCTTAATAT